>MDTB01055335.1_pt1 | contig 15164 bp, 14 predicted proteins | sample 811161 | NCBI WGS metagenome assembly MDTB01 (sample SAMN05326650, study PRJNA326480) | marine metagenome | isolation source: seawater | place: Mediterranean Sea | collected 2009 | reverse complement strand
GGCAATAATATATGTTTTGTTAGTATTAAAATTTAATGTCATGAAATTTTTTATTAGGGATTAGTTTTGATTTTAAAATTTTTAAAATAGCTTTCACAATTAACTTTTTAGTATTTTTTTTATAATATTCATTTTTATATGACAGATTCTTTTTCTTTAAAATTTTATAAGTCATTTTGATGATTTGATTTTTCTGAAGTTTACAATTAAAAATGCTTGAAGATTTTATTCTTCCTAGCTGTCTGTCGCCGATATCTAAAGTTGGAGTTTTAGCTGAAGGTGCCTCAATAATACCACTGGATGAGTTCCCAATTACAAGATCCACATGAGTTAAAAAACTATAATAATTTTCAGATCCCATTGATTTGATAATAGTTGAATTATTATTATTTTTATTAAATTTGATTATTTGTTTTATGTAGTAGTCTCCATATGTATCTGGATTATTATATGTTATTATTAAGAAAATATTTTTCAAATTCTTCAATGAGCTGAGTAAAATTTGAATTTGTTTTTTAATTTTAATTTTACTTCTTGTCTCAGGATGGAATGTTACAAGTGCGATTTTCTTGGATAAAGGGATTTTGTGTTTTTTAAATAAGATTTTTTTTGGAATTTTTTTAAATTTAACAAAGCTTTCTACTCCAAGTGACCCAACCATAAAAATATTTTTTCTCCTCTCACCTAGTTGAATTAGTCTTTTTTTATATTTTTTATGAGTGACAAAATGGTAATCTGATAACTTGGATATTGAGTGTCTTATCGAGTCATCAAACGCACCTTGGGTTAATTCTCCACCGTGAATATGAATTATCTTTATATTCAAAAAAAATGCTGTTATTGCGAATGCATAAGCCTCGTATCTATCACCTAAAATTATTACAACATCAGGTTTTTTTCTTTTTAATTGTTTAGTATTTTCTGCGATTGATTTTGAAAAGAAGTTCAGTATTTCTGTATTATTAATATTATTTATTCTTAAATTGCTCTTAAAATTTATCCTAATTCTATCCTTTATAATTTCTTTGTAAGTATTTCCAAAAAGTGATGAATAATGTGCACCACCTGTATACAACAAAGTTTTTATAGACTTTAGTTCTTTTAATTCAAAAATCAGATTTTTTAAGATTCCATAATCAGCTCGATTACCTGTATAGACACCAATTCTTTTCATTGTTTGATATTATTTAATTTTTTCAATTTCTTTTTTCAGCTCATCATATTCTTTCATCTTTTTTTTTATAAATATGAGGGATAGTTTTGTTTTTTGCTGAATCCCCTTGGGTGTGAGCAAATATCTGTAAACTAATTTATTTTTATTATTAGCGAAATTTTTAATCTTTATATAACCTTTGCCCTTTAAAGCTCTTAGACAATAATTAAGCTTACCTAAACTAAAATTTAGTTGTTTAGCTAAAGCTCTTTGAGCGAGTTTTGGCTTTTTATCAAGAATTCTTAAAACGTTTAAATGATCGTCAGTTTTTTTCATTGTTGTTCAAAAATTGAACGATAGTAGATTTTAATTATTTTGTAAATCAATTAATCACCCATTTTTAATGATTAATATTGATAATTTATTTTTTTTAGGATAGTACGTGACCAATAATTAAAATATATGCTTAAACTTTCTCCAAAACAAATTAAAGAGGTGCGATCTTGGAACCTCAAAGATTTTCCGTTTAAAGCAATAAACGATTTTAGTGAATTAAAATCTGACCTTAGATGGGAAAATAAAGCTCATGTAAATAAATTTAAAAAAGATTGGAAAAGAAGAAGTAAAATGTCTTCAAATAAAAATGTATTTAAATATTATAAAAAAGCAAAAAACCCAATTGATGAAAAAACTTGGAAATATTTAGTCATGAGAAAAAAATATTATGTCATGCCAGTTGGTTGGGATAATATTGCAAAAAATGGAGGTAACATTCTTGATGCAGGTTGTGGTGATGGAGATGTGATCCAAAATTTAATTGATTACGTACTTAATTATTGGAAAAAAAATAAAAAACCAAAAAAAATTGTTATTTATGGTGTTGATTTAAATCAATCTAGAATCGAAAATGCTAAAAAACTTGTGAGTACTAAATCTAAATTTATTGATGTTAAATTCTATGAAGCTGATTTGACAATTAAAAATTTTAAAAAATTTAAAAGAAATTTTTTTAATTATTGTATTTGTACAAGTGTTCTAGAGATGTTAGAGCCAATTAGGTTTCAGAATTGTTTACGAAATTTAAAAAAAATTGTTAAAAAAGGTTTGTACATATCTGATTTAATGGATGAATTTCCAGGTGGTTATCCTAGAAATCTTTTATCATATGATTTGTTTAAAAACGGATTTTTTGTTAAAAAAAAATATAAAGTTTTTACCGAACCTTTTAAGAAAAATAATTTATTAAAACCAACTATTTCCTCTATTTTAGTTAATCAAAATCTATATGCTGAGAAAAAATGAATAAAATAAAAGAAACAGAAAATGCAACACTAAAAACTTTTAAAGAAGAAGTTCCATCAAATTACTATCAATCTGATGATCGAAAAGGTTTTGAGCAGTATGTTGAAAATATGAGATATACATTTATGTATAAATATAAATTTCCTCCGAGATTATTTAAAGATGCTGAGGTTATTGATTTTGGAGCTGGAACTGGTCATAAAGCAATAAACTTTGCTACTTGGGGAGCAAAATGTACTTTAGTAGAACTCAGTGACAAATCTAGTGCAATATCAAAAGATTTATTTAGAAATTTTTCAAAAAATTACTCAGACCATAGATTTATTAATAAATCTATTTTTGACTATGAAGAAAAAAATAAACAATATGATATTGTTCATTGTGTTGGGGTTCTTTCCCACACAGCAGCTAAGGAAGAAGCATTTAAAAAAATATCTAAATTTGTGAAAAAAGGGGGTTTTTTAATTTTTGGTGATCCAAACAAATCAGGTGGGTTTCAGAATATGCTTCAAAGATATGCTATTTATAAATTTTCAAGCAATAATGATGAGATTTGTAAAAATTCTGAAATACTTTTTAAAGAAGATATAGATAGAAGTGAAATGGCTGTAAAAAGAACAAGAAAAGAAATAATTTACGATAGATGGGTTATACAAAGTCAAGACGATCCATCTTTTTCAGAGGTTTTAAAATGGATGGAAGATTGTAATTTAAAATTTTATTCTTCTTATCCAAATTATCCTGATTTTTTAATTTCAGATTCTTATTACAATAAAATTAAAACTAATTTTTCTCAGATAAGAAATTTACCAATTTTAGCAGAATTAATGTGGATGACAAAAACAGAAGATGATAAACAATTTTTGAAATATTTAAATGAAGATCTGGCATTACTTAATAATGATTTCAATGCACTTTCATCCTATATGGCTAATTGCGATAATAAAACAAGAATAGAAACAGATGAATTCTTTGATTTCTCTGATGGTTTAATTAATTCATTAAATAATGCAAATTCCACATCTAAATTAAAAGATAAAGTAATTAATTTTATAAATGAGAGCAAGGATTTCATAAAATTGGTAAATGATGGAAATTTTGAAGATGTAAAAAATTTTTTAGAGAATAGAAAATATTTGTTCAAAGGACCCGTCGGCATAAGACATGTAGATTTTATAGCTTATAAAGAAAACTAAAAGAGGAATTAAAATGTTTCAAAAAATTAATAGTCATAATGAATGGGATAAACTTAAAGAGATTATTGTTGGGTCTGCTGAGGGAAGTAGAGCCTCTTTGACATGGAGTAAGCCAGGAAAAATTCCTGAAAAAACTTTGGATGAGGCAATTAAATTAGCAAAAGAAGCAACACCAAAATGGCTTTACGATGAGGTTTGTGAAGATTTAGATGAACTCTCAAAGATACTAAGCAATCTAGGAGTTATTGTTCATAGACCTACAACATACGATTTTTCACAATGGTATTCTTCTCCTTATTGGTCTTCAACAAGTAACAACGTATATAATGCTAGAGATCTTAATTTAGTAGTAGGAAATAGCGTTGTAGAAAGTCCATCACATTTAATTAACCGATATTATGAAACAACCTGTTTATATGATATTTGGTATAAATATTTTGAAAAAGGCTTCAAGTGGATAGCTGGACCCAAACCAAGACTAAATTATGAATCAAGTGTTCCTTACTATAGAAATGAAGATGAAAGAGAAATGACCGCCGAAGATTTAAAGCATATTGAATTGACAAAAGGTAGAGTTGAAAAATTACATAAAATATCTGAGAAAGAAATATTATTTGAGGCTGCGAATACTGTAAGGATGGGAAAAGATCTTCTGTATTTAGTTTCATCTTCAGGTAATAAATTAGGAGCTAAGTGGCTTCAGTCTGTTTTAGGTGATGATTATCGAATTCATTCAACTAGTGATATATATAGATCTAGTCATATCGACTCTACTGTTTTATGTATTAGACCAGGTTTAGTTTTATTTAATGGTGCGAGAGTTAATGATAAAAATTGTCCGGATTTATTTAATAAATGGGACAAACTTTATTTTAGTGATGTAGCACCAACATCTGAGTCGGAACTTAAAATTCAAAAAGAAATAAGAGATCCAATTGGTAAAAAATTAAATGAGCTTGGTTTTCAAACTAATTTATTTGAAATGTCATCGCCATGGGTTGGAATGAATATCTTATCAATTGATCCAGAAACTGTATTGGTTGATAAGAGACAAGTTAATTTTATTAAATTTCTTGAAAGTAAAAAAATTAAAGTTGTGCCTGTATCAATGAGACATATATATACTCAAGGTGGTGGTATTCATTGTGCGACCTTAGATACTGTAAGGGAAAGTAAATTTGAAAGTTATTTTGATTAAAACTAAAAATATTTTTTCTTCAAATATTTAATTATAAATTTATTTCCTGGTTCTGATAAATGTGATGCGGAATAAGTCTTCAGATAATTAGAATAAGATTTTACTCTTTTATCCAGATCTTGGATGAATTGTTTTTTATTAATATCTATATTATTATTAATATTCACACTTTTTAGATTTATATAATCACTATAGAGATCAGAATTATACCTTATACCTTTAAACAGTTGAGATCTTAAAGTTAAAACCTTCTTATTCATAACAAAAGCAGGTAAAATAGCGCTTGAATCAAAAAATAATATTAAAAATGATTTCAAAATATAATCTTTTGTTTTTAATTTCGCCACCTTAAAATTTGGATATCGTTTTTCAGCAATTTTCAAATCATATTCTGGATGAATAGATATTATAACCTTTTTTTTGAAAGTCTTTGAAAGCTTGTGTAATAAATTATTGAGATTTTTATAATGTACATTTATTGAACTTTTCTTTAACTCACTCACCTCAGTCATAGATCTGTACTCAGGTTGCATTTCTAATAAAAGAATAAATTTTTCCTCTAATTTATCTTTATATTTTTCGTAATTATCAAATATTTTACCTTTAACTAAAACTAATTTTTTATAGTACCTAGGAAGTTTTAATAACTTATTTCTATTTTTTTGCTTTAAATAATAATCATACTGTTTTTTATTGCTTACGAATCTTATTTCAATTGGATCAAAAATTCCTAAGAATACTAGTATTGTTGAAATCCACCTAGGTAATAAAATCGTAAACAAAAAAATAATTATTTTTAAATTTGGTAGATGCCAATAATAAGTGCTAGCCTGTATATTGCCAACATTACCTAATAACACCTGCGGAATATTTTTTTTCTTTAAAAAATATAATAATCTATAAAATTCAAATCCTCTTCCGATATTATTTATTATTAAAGGTTTTTTTTTAAAAAGAAAATTATTAAAATCTTTAAAATTTTTAGGATTAAAAAATTTAATTTTTTTTGGAAATTTTGATTTAATTTTTTTTTGATATTGTTCTAATCTATTGTAAGATTTTAAATTCACACAATTTACAAAACTAATTGAATTAAATTCCTTACTTAGGGATCTAATTAAATCTTTATTTGCAACAAAATAAGCATCTAAACCGCTGAAATCTGTAAGAATAATTATTTCTTTTCGCTTCATGAAGGAAATTAAATATTGTAGATATCTGTTTTAAACTTTTTTAAATTTTCTGTCTCACTATACCATCGAATTGTTTCATAAATTTTTTCTTTAAATTTTGCCTTCGTAGAAAAAATTGGCTTCCAGTTTAAAAGTTTTTTTGCTTTTTTATTTGAGGAACATAGTCTCTTAACTTCGCTAGCAGGATTTCTTACTCTTGCTTTTTCTGTAATTATTTTTTTTTTAATATTTGTAAATTCACTTACTACATTAAGTATATCTTTAATCTTTGTCTCTGTACCAGAGCCAAGGTTTATTATTTCACCAAAAATATTTTTTGCTGATATTGTAGAAACAAAACCATCAACGGTGTCCGAAATATGTGTAAAATCTCTTGTGACATCAGTATTTCCTAATTTTATATTTTTTATTTTATTATCTATATATTGAGTGATAATTGAGGGTATTATTGCTCTTAATGATTGTCTCGGACCATATGTATTAAATGGTCTTATAATTGAAACTGGTAAATCAAAAGATCTATAAAAAGATAAAGCTAATTGATCTGCAGCAATTTTACTTGCTGCGTATGGTGATTGGGCATTTAAAGGATGTTCTTCAGTCATAGGGACAAATTTTGCGCTTCCATAAACTTCACTAGTTGAAGTGTGTATTATTTTACAATTATTTTTTTTTTTAACTGCATTCATTATATTTAATAACCCCTCAACATTTGTGTCCAAGTAACTTTTTGGAGCATTATAAGAGTAAGGAATCCCAATAAGTGCAGCCAAATTAAATACATAATCAGAGCCTTTTACTAAATCATTAATTAAATTATTATCCCTTACGTCTCCTAAAACTACTTCAATATCTTTTTTAATATTTAAATCTATATGATCAAGCCAGCCCCAATTATTCTGAAAATTATAATTTACTAAAGCTTTAACTTCAAATCCTTGATTGACTAACCTTTCAACTAAATGAGATCCTATAAAACCTTCTGCTCCAGTAACTGTAATTTTTTTATAACTCATTTATAATTTAGCTGTTAAATGTTTTAAATTAAGATATATAGTTCAATTATTGAACAGTAAAGAAATTAATAATATGTCAGATTTTTTTTGGTGTAAAACTTGCTTAAATATGTCGACAAGACCGAGAATCTCATTTGATGAAAAAGGAAGCTGTAATGCTTGTCAATGGTCAGAAGAAAAAAAAGAATTAGATTGGAAAAAAAGACTTTTAGAGTTAGAGAATATACTAAGTAAACATAAGAATAAATCTACATACGACTGTGTAATTCCTGTTAGCGGAGGAAAAGACGGAACATATGTTACTGATCAGCTTAAAAATAAATATAATATAAATCCGTTGTGTGTAACTGTTAAACCTGCATTAGAATTGGATATTGGAAAAAAAAATTTAGACAACTTCTTAAAAAAAGGTGTGGATCATATTCATGTTACTCCCAATTTAAAAGTAATGTCAATATTAGATAGAATAGGTTTTTTAGATTACGGACAAGGTTATTATGGATGGATGATAGCTGTGCATTCTGCGCCTTCAATTATAGCAAGCCTACTAAATATAAAACTTATTTTTTATGGTGAAGACGGCGAAGTTGAATATGGTGGCACCAACAAGTATAAATACGTACCAATTTATAAAATAGATCATCAAAAAAAAGTTTTTTTAAATAATGCTTATGAAAATGTTATTAAAAAATCTGGGATAGAAGATAAAGATTTATATTGGTTTAAATTTCCCGAAAAAAATACAGAAAATATCGACATTACTCATTACAGTTATTTTGAAAATTGGGATCCTTATAGAAACTATATGGTTGCAAAAGAAAAGTATAATCTTGTAGATGAAACATCTAATAATGTTGGAACATTTACAAATTTTGCACATAATGATCAGGCTTTATCAGCATTGCATTATTACTTAATGTACATAAAATTCGGATTTGGAAGAGCCACACAAGATGCAGGGATAGAAATAAGGCGAGGTGCAATGACTAGAGAACAAGCTAAAAATTTAGTTAAACTTTACGATGGTATATTTCCTGAGCAACACTTAAATCACTATATTAATTACTTTCAAATATCAGAGGGTGATTTTTTTAAAAACATTGATAAATGGGCTAATAGAGATCTTTTTTCAAAAACAAATAAAGGATGGAAACCAAAGTTTAAAATAACTTAAATGAAAGAAGTTGCAATTATAAATTATGGTGCAGGTAATTTGGCTTCATTAATCAACGCTATTGAAAATTTAAGTTTTAAACCAGTTATTTTAAACAAACCTGAAAAAAAAAAATATTCTCATATCATTTTACCTGGAGTCGGAAATTTTGGTAAGCTTTCCAATAATTTATTCAAATTAGGGTTTAGAGATTATTTAGAAGAAGCAAAAAATAACAAAAAATTTATTTTAGGTATCTGTGTAGGAATGCAGCTATTATTCAATAGTAGTGAGGAATCGAAAGATGAAAAAGGAATTGGATTGCTCTCTGGGGAAATTAAAAAGTTTAAATTTGAAAAAGAGAAAAGTTTCCCACTTCCTCACGTAGGATTTTCAAAAGTTTTTCACCCTAATTCTAAGATTTGGAAAGATATACCAAATAAATCCTATTTTTATTTTATACATTCATTTCGCCTTAAAAAGGCATCAAATATTCCAAACATTGCAACTTCAATATATGGTGAAGAATTTATGTCATTTGTTGAAAAAGACAATATTTTTGGCTCTCAATTTCATCCTGAAAAAAGTCACAAAGTTGGACTTAAATTGATAGATAATTTTTTAAATTTTTAATGCTCAATAAAAGAATTACATTCTCGCTGTTATATAGTAAGGGATATTTCTATTTAAGCAGAAATTTCAGGTTACAAAAAGTTGGTGATATTGATTGGCTGGAAAAAAACTATAGTTTTAATGAAACTTGTCAATATATTGATGAACTAGTTTTTATATTAGTAACTAAGGAGCCAAAAATCGAAGAAATAAATGATTTCTTCAAAAGTATAGATAAAATAAGAAAAAAAATTTTTGCTCCGATTATAATTGGCGGAGCTATAAAAAACTTAGATAACGTAAAAAATTGTTTTGAAAATGGAGCAGACAAAATAATTATAAATACTGAGTCAAAAAATTCAAAATTACTTAATCAAATAAGCGAGATTTATGGTTCGCAGGCAACATCAGTAATGATAGATTATAAATATAATGAAAATTTAGATAAATACGAAGTTTTTACAAATTGTGGAACAAAGAAAGTTGAGGAAGATCTTTATTATAAATTAAAAAAATTATCTGAATACAATTTTGGAGAATTTATTTTACACTCTATTAATCATGATGGAACTGGAAATGGATATGATTTAGATATGCTTAAAAACATTTCATTTAAAATTAATAAACCAGTTTTGTTAATGGGCGGAGCGGGAAAACCGGACCATATTATTTCAGCATTAAAAAATAATATGATCTCAGGAGTAATAACCGCAAATTTATATAATTTTATAGGAGATGGATTAAAATTAACTAGGGAATTAGCTATTAAAAAAGGTATAGAAGTAGCTAAATTAATTTAGAAGTTGTATTATAATAATTTTTGTAATTGAGTAATCACATGCATTTCATGTCAAAGTTTCATAAAGAAGTAAAAAAAGAGGAAAAGAAAATTGACATTGATAAAATTTTTAATTTAAAAAAAAATAGAGATATTATATTACCGTTGGGTAGTTGTTTTCTTGATGAGTTTTGTTATCACTTAGATGGTGATGGCTTCAGAGTCTGTCATCAAAAAAAAAAGAATTACATAATAAAAATGGATAGACCAAGTAATGAAAAGGGATTTCAATTTTTTTATGGAAATTTTTATAATCCGTTAAATTTATTAGATAATTTAGAAAGAATAATTTTAAAGAAATGGAGATTCAGAAAGACTGACTTTACATTTAGTGAGAAATTTGATCATTTTATAAATTTTTATATAAAATCAAGATACAAAACAAAAAATTTAAATAAACTATTAAACCATTTACAAAAAATTGATAATTATCTTTTAAATGAAATAAAAAAAAGTACTGTAATACTTTTATGTTTTGATGGTACTGAAGTGTGGATAGATAAGTTTTCAAAAAAAGCTTGGCATACATTTTATGGCAATTACTTTAATCAAAAAGCATTTAAAAACCAGGCAAAATTGAAAGTTTTAAATTATAGTGAACTTAAATCAGTGATAAATAAAATTATTAGGCTTTTAAGTAAAATTGGTAAGAAGAAAAAATTTATTCTTTTGAATTCACCACACTCACTTATTACAACATATACTGATAAAGATAATCAAATTGCAGATTGGTATGCAAAAAGTACCTTTCTTTCAGTCTTTAGTGATATTCAGAATAGCAATATTGCATACTTTCCTATTTTTGAAATTTTAAATAATTTACCTGAAAACCAAAAATTTGAAAAAAACTTTCTGTACATCAATTCAAAAACAAAAAAAAAAATTATATTACCTGAATTTAAAAAATTATTTTTTTAGTTTTTTTTTAATAAAATTTAATATTTTATTATAAGACATAAGTTCCATGCTTTGCTCTGGATCAATTTTTATGCTAAATTTACTTTCTATAGACAATATAAGTTTAACATGATTTAGTGAGTCCCACTTTGCAATTTTATTAAATTCAATACTATCTCTGCTTTTTGATTTTGGAATTTTTAAAATTATTTGAAAAAGTTTGTCTAATTCTTCGTTAAATTTTATCATATTACTTTAATGTATTTATCTGGCTTATGATTATATTCATTTAGATTGAATATATATTTGTTTTTTATCTTTAAAAATTTATTTTCACTAAGAAAATTTTTGCATATTTCATTTTTATTTGTTTTATTATAATAAGCTTCTAAAGAGACTACTTTCTTCTTTTTTAACTTCATTAACAATTCATTAAGTAAGACATTTTCTGCGTTCCTGCCTAAGATACGACAAGATAAAAGAAAATTATCTAATACAAAAGTATTTTTACTTCCCTCTTTCTGTTTAGCCATTACTAATGCAGTGAGACCGTGATCACCAAACTTATCTTTGAGTTTTGCTATTAAAGAAATTTGATTTTTTTTTGATAAAAATTTTTTTAACTCAATTGGATTATATCTTTTTGTCGTTAAATTAAATTGATTAGTTTTATTTATCATTTGAACAGATCTTTCAAAGTTTATTTCATTAATTTTTGAAATTTTCATTTTCATTGATAGTTTAGTAAAAAAAGTATTGAGATCCTTTTGCTGTCTCTTAAAATTATTTGCTTTTTCAATAATTTTATATTGATAGAGTTTTTTATTATCTTCTTTAGTTTGAAATCTTTGATTAAAATAACCAGTGTCTTCAATTGAAAGTATGTAAGAGTCAACATCTTTAGGTGTTTCAATTACATTAACTTCAGAATTGAACTTTTTCATTTGTTCTCTCTCAAAATGAGAATCATCAAAAAAAACAATTGAGTCTTTACCAATATTAAGTTCTGAAGCAATTTCATTTAAATTTTCGTACTTGGGTTTCCAATTAACTTTAATACTTGAAAAATCATTTAATTTTAAAAACATTTCTGGGTGATTGTTAAAACATTCCTTTACATCTTTAAAATTATTCTTTGAACATATTGCTAATATTATTCCTCTAGTTTTTAGTAAAGATACATACTTTTGAAAATCCTTAAACTTTTCTCCAGCATAACTATTACCAAGATGAATACCTTTTATACCATCCTCTCCTATTACTCCGCCCCATAATGTGTTATCAAGATCTAAAACGAGACATTTTTTTCTTGTTTGATAGATTGTATTAATTAAATGTGAAAGTTCATAAGATATTTCATCTGAAGCTTGTTCGGAAAAAGGAATTTTTGAATTAAAATAATTTTTGTCATCATATAGGTTTTTAAGTCCAATAAAATTGGAAATTTTATTTATATCTAAAATATTTAAATTCTTATATTTTTTTGACATTTCAAATAGACTTTCATTAAATTTATTTATTTTTTTTTCATTTTTAGTTATTTGATTTTTTAAATTATAATAGCTTGATTTAAGTGGGTTAAGATTCCAAAATATTATTTCAAATATCTTTTTTCCTTTAGAAATATTTAATATATTATTCAAACATTCAATCAAACTAGTTAAATAAAAATCTAATTCTTTTTCATTGTTTGAAAGCTTTGAATTTATATCTGAACCAATTATTAAAATATCACAGTTATTAAATCTTTTATTTTTTTTTAAAGAAATTATTTCTTGATGCATTTGATCATACTTTGATGAGGATATGTTTGATTGGTATTTTTTTATTCCTAAATAATATTCAAGATAAGAATTTATAATCATAGGGTTAAAGTCAAAGATGGAATATATATTTATTTTTTTAAAACCTTTTTTAGATTGACTATCTAAATTCTCTAATAATTTATGATATGGTATTAAATTTCTCTTTATCATTATTTTCTAAGTTATCAAATTTAATTGGAAATATAGAATTGATTATTTTTTTATTTTTACCTAAGTATTCATATAAAGTAGGAGGGTTTTTATTTAATATTGATATTGATTGCCTTGAGTATATTGCAGGAAATCTATGGATTTTAAGTATCATCTTATTTTTTTTGGAATAGCTTAAAAATTTATTTTCAGCTTTAAGTTTTATTTTAGAATAAACAGAATTTTTATTTATATCTATGTTGGTAGTAGAAGGATAAAAAAATAAAATATTTTTATTTTTACAAGATTTAAGTATTGCCATAGGAATTTCATAAAATAATTTTTTATACTCGACAATAGTTTTTGCATCAAGTTTATTTTGAAAATATATTTTTGAAGTTGGAAAGTAGTAAATTCTTAGAGGTAAGTTGTCTTTTATGATTCTTAATATTTTTTCTTTATCCTTAAAAATATCTATTTTCTTAATATATAAATTTTTATTTTTATAATTTATTTTATTTTTAAAATAAGTGGCAAATTTTTTCACCTTTTTATTATTATTTATTATTTTAAGAACAGAATTTCCAATTCCTTGGCTTCCACCAATGATTAAAAAGTTTTCTTTAATTTTTTGAATATGATTTTTAATTAAATTATTTAAATTTTCACTTTTCTTTTTTATAACTGGTCTAAACAAAGTTTCAAAATATATAAAAAAGTTTTTATATTTAAGGGTATTTATTATAATTGGAAATCCAGGCTTTAAAATTTTTGATCTAACTAAAATATTGTTATTTATCTCAAATTTTTTTTTATTTGAAAAATAAATCTTAATATTACTTATTAAAGAATTTTGACCTGGGTAATTCATGCCAACATATTTACTTAAGTGGCCAAGAATTAAATCTATTTCACTTTTCTTTTTTTGATTCTTAATATAAAAAATTTTTTTTTTTTTTATATTTGAATTTATCAATCCTGTTATTTAAGTGTTCATTTAATTTTAAAGTAATTATTCCTTTAATTATATTTTCCTGAACAAGATTGTATTTAATTAAATTTTTATATTTTTTTAATTGTACAAAGATACTTAAATTATAATAAAAGGGTTCTCTAAAATCTATTTCAATTAAAAAAAAATTTTTTTTTTTTTAAATTAATTAATTTTAAAAATTTTGAAATTATCAGTGTTCCATGTACAATATTTTTACCAAATATTGAATTGTATCCATAGATCTTATCGATGTGTATTTTGTTTTTATCTCCACTATCTTTTGCATAATTTTTTCCCTGCTTTTCATTTATCTTAATATGACCTAAGGTAATCTTTTTATGTTTCAATTTAAATCTAGAAATTAAATGCTCTCAAGCCCACCGCCCCATCTTCTAGAATTATTTTCTGAAAATTCCGCAATTTCCTCAATTTTGTCTTTTTCATATTTTCTAAATAATTTCTTAATGTATACTCTAGATAAAGTTCTGCTTATACCATCAATTTTTGTTCCAAATAAACTATTGTAGCTTTTTATTTGATTAAATTGATCATTATTCAATTTAAATTCAAATTTTCTAGAATAACTTAATTTATAATGATTTAAATCAAGGTCTTCTTCTTTAGATTTAATATTATTTAAAAAATTTGGTATATCGTAATTAAATAAATCTGTTTTTACTTCTTTTAAAGAAAAAATATCTTCAACTTGACATTTCTTAAAGGAAATAAGCTCTTTTGTAAATTCCTCTATCCCAGGAATATCTATTTTTTTTTCTTTAATAATTTCTGTAGTCGATGTTTCAGCAATTGCCCCAATATTTTCAAGATCTTTAGTCAATGATCTGCTTTTATATTTAAAAATCAAATTACTACCTAAATTTCCATTAATAAACTTTTGAATATTTTCTTTTTTATTAGTAAATTTTCTCAATTCATCAAAATCTTCCCATAATTCATTCTCTGAGTCATTCAAAAAATCTGTTAATAAATTATTAAATTTTTCAAATTTTTTTAGAGTTGAGTTTACATAAATTTTATTAAGCCAATCCCAAATAGACACATCTAGTTTTCTCAATAATCCCATGATTTCCTCAAATACACTATCATTATAAAAAATATTAATGATTAAATTCATTTTTCTACATTCTAGGTAATCATCAAATGACAAAGTATTATGTGATGTGCAAATTTCCTCTATTTCAGCAACGTTGGTTTCTCGTCCATACACTTCATATGATCCATAGCATCTTGGTACCACTCTAAATTTAGTTTTCATTTCGTATTTCTCTTTTGTTTCCTGTGAACCAAGTTCCGTACCTGGGAGGATCATAAGTTGGTACATTGATAAAGTTGTAAATGAACTTTCGACTAAAGTTTTAAGAGTAGAAAAATGTTTTTCTTTGGTATCACCTGGTAAACCTAATATTACCTCACTATAAGTGTTCGCACCTATTTCTGCTGATTTAAGAGCCATATCCACAATTTCTTTAGAGGATATATTTTTTCTCTTTATATTTTGTTGAATGTCTGGATCTAAACTTTGAACAGAGCCAGCTAGTTTCATTGCTCCCTGTACAATTTTAGCTGCCTCTAGGACTCTCTCTTTTTTATTTTTTCCTGTAGCAACATTTATATATTTTGGGTAGTTATTTTTATC
>MDTB01142568.1_pt1 | contig 15169 bp, 14 predicted proteins | sample 811161 | NCBI WGS metagenome assembly MDTB01 (sample SAMN05326650, study PRJNA326480) | marine metagenome | isolation source: seawater | place: Mediterranean Sea | collected 2009 | reverse complement strand
ATGCCAGGAGACACCATCAACCGCCTTAACGGTCTTATCCTCGAGGGGGAAGTAAACCCGCAGGTCCTCGACTTCAATCAGTCGGTTCTGATCCATTACGTCTCTCACTATTCCAAATTCATTAAACAAGAGCGATTGTTACTATGCCGACACGCAGCGTCAAGAACTGTCGTACAGATGCTGTCGATTTCTTTGTTGTGTGGAAGCTCCAACCCCTCTTGTGTCATTCGTGATGAACGACGAAACTAGTTAACCATGTCAACGTATAAACATCTACATCCCTTTCGCGATGGACTTCATGACGCACTTGGCCTGCCGATGGTGGTTTTGACCGGCGGCATGATCGGTTTTGGCGCCTTGGCACAGGAAAGCGGTTTCAATGTTCTTGAAGCGGTGCTTGCGACAATTTTGATCTGGGCCTTGCCGGGTCAAATTGTCTTAGCCGATATGCATGCCGCCGGGGCCAACACCTGGGCCATCGTCATTGCCGTCAGCATTGCTAATTTGCGCTTTTTGCCGATGACAATCGCCGTTATGCCGCATTTACGCGGCGGCTTAAAACATCAGGCCTGGCAGCTGGCTCTGGCGCAAATGCTGTCGGCAAATTCATTTTTATATATCCTGCAAGCGGTGCCGCGGTTCTCGCCAATTGACCGGGTGCGTTATTTCACCGCTTTTGTGCTTAGCTGTGTCGTGATTGCGGTCGTGGCGACCGTCGGCGGCCATATCGCAGCGAGTCAAATGGCGCCTGCCGTGGCCATGGGATTTTTGTTCGTGAACATTATTTTCATCGCCTGCCTGCTGGCCAATAGCCGTGCGGCACCGATCATTGCCAGCATCATCATCGGTGCCATTGCCGGCCCAGTTTGTCATTTGATCAGTCCAAGCAACGGCATTTTGATCGCCGGCATCATTGCCGGCACGGCAGGCCATTTCATGTTCAGGGGCCATCGCGGGTCCCCATCATGAACGTCGATATCGGACCGCTTAGCCTTATTTTGCTGGCCGCTGCCGCAACCTTTTTGTGGCGCTTTTTAGGGGTTATCTTGTCCAGCCGACTGCGTCCGGAGGGCGCGTGGATACAATGGATGACCGCAGTTGCTTATGCGGTGCTTGCTGCACTTGCGGCACGGATGCTGGTACTGCCGGTAGGTGAACTGGCGACGATCCCATTATGGATCCGCTTAGCCGGTGCCGCGGTCGGCATCGGGGTGTTTTTTGTGACCAAAAGAAACGCCTTAGCTGGCGTCGTGACCGGCACCCTCGCCTTTATCGCGCTGGTTGCCGGCCATTAAGCCAAGTCGCGACTGCCGACTAATCGCGCGCATGCCGACTTTCAAATTCCCACACGCCTGGAAAGCCCATGATGCGAGATATCTCGGCAAAATCCATCATCGGTGTCGCCGCCCCGATACTGCTATGGGTTTGCTTAATATGACCGTACATGCCTTTAAAAGCCTCGGCTGCGGCCATAAATCCGGCACCAGGGTGAATCGCGATTTGATAACCAATTTCAGCATATTCATCTGCCGGTAACACGGGTGTCTTGCCGCCTTCGACCACATTAATAAGCTGTGGCCGATCCGTGTTGGTGCAGATTGCTTGCATTTCAGCTTCACTCTCCGGTGCTTCAACAAACAGAATATCGGCACCTGCCTCGGCCGCCACTTCGGCCCGTCGAAGGGCATCATCAAGGCCGTTGACGGCGCGCGCATCGGTCCGTGCGACGATTAAAAAATCCCCACTGTTGCGGGTTTCCGCAGCAACTTTGATTTTTTGGCCCCAGTCAGCAATGTCGATCACCCGTTTGCCGGGGGTGTGGCCGCATTTTTTCGGATATTCCTGATCTTCAATTTGAATTGCCGCAGCACCGGCACGCTCATATCCACGCACGGTTCGCTCGATATTTAACAGCGCTCCATACCCTGTATCACCGTCGGCGATCAACGGCACGCTAATGGAATTGGCGATGACATCGACCCGGCCGACCATTTCGGTATATGACGCCAAGCCGGCATCAGGTAACCCAAGGTGCGAGCCAACAGCCCCATAGCCGGTCATATACAGAACCTCAAAACCAACTTCATCGGCTACACGCGCAGAGATGCCGTCATAAATACCAGGGGCAACAAGCAGCTTGCCGGGCGTAAGAAGGGATTTCAATTGAGCCATTTTAATTCTCCTGAAAGGGACATAACCAGGTCAGCCAAGATGCTCGGCAACATGATCCGCAATTGCCAAAGATGAGGTCACCCCCGGCGATTCAATACCAAATAAATTTACCAGCCCGGCGACGCCGTGATCGGCCGGACCCTGCACCATAAAATCAACCGCTGCTTCGCCCGGTGCTTGGATTTTTGGGCGAATCCCGGCGTAAGCTGGGATCAGCGAGTCATCCGGCAAACCGGGCCAATATTTGCGCACCGCTGCATAAAACGAGTCTGCACGTCCTGGATCAACATCATAGTCGATGCCGTCAATCCACTCGACATCCGGTCCAAATCGCGCTTGTCCGCCCAAATCAAGGGTCAGATGCACCCCTAGGCCGGCGGCCTCGGGTGCGGGATAAATCAAGCGTTGAAATGGTGCCCTTGCGCCCGCCAAGGCGTAGTAGTTGCCTTTGCAATAATGATGTGCGGGTACTTTTTCGGCTGGAAAGCCCTGCAAACTTGCGGCAACCGGTTGCGCCGACAGCCCGGCGCTGTTGATCACCATCTGGGCTTTCAATGTCATCGGCGCACTGCCGCCAAATTCCAAGACGATACCGTCATCTTCTACCGCGCCGCCTTGAAAAACCGTATCAAAGGCAATCATAGCGCCATGTTCCTCTGCGTCGCCTTGCAGCGCCAGCATATAACCATGGCTATCAAGAATCCCGGTCGAAGGCGAAATCAGTGCCGTGACACAACGCAGTTCCGGCTCTAAGGCGGTGACTTCGTTGCCCGACAGAAACAGCATATCGTCGACCCCATTGGCCGCTGCACGGGTGCGAATTTGTTCAAGCGCGGCAATCTGATCTTCTGATGTCGCAACAATCAATTTACCGAGCCGCTGATGAGCCACCCCATGGCTTTGCAAATAATTGTAGAGCTTTTGCTTGCCCTCGACGCAGAACCGCGCCTTCAAGCTGCCCTCGGGATAGTAGATCCCGGCATGAATGACTTCGGAATGGCGGGAACTTGTTTCTTCTCCAATGGCGCCGTTACGTTCAACAATAATGACCTCGCGGCCTTGCAAAGCAAGTGCCCGCGCAACCGCCAACCCAACAACACCTGCGCCGATCACGACGCATTCAACCTGGTCCATAAATCTTTAATCCGGATTTCAAAGTCAAAGATGAATAGCCTGACTGTTATTGCAAACACTGCCCTAACCGGCAAGTGCCTTGCAGGCGGCGGCAATTGCATCAAGGGTGGGGGTGGGGTCTTGATCAGGGAATATACTTGCGCCTGCGGCTGCTTGCCGCTGGGCTGTCTCACTGGCCACCAATCGCTGGGCCTTGGCACTAATTTGCGCCGGCTCCCAGGTGTCTAAAATAAAATCGCCACCGACGGCATCGATAATGCCGCGGGCCGTTACCGCATGTTCCAAATTCCATGGGGCGATCAATTGCGGCGTTCCTGCTTTGGCAGCGGCAATCGCAGTCGACAAGCCGGCATGGTGAACAACCAAACGAACCGCAGGCAAAACATCCGCAAAAGATAAGGGCGTCCGATGGACTTTGAAGGTGTCGGATTGCAGTGATTCCACACCGCCGGAGGGCAGGTCGGAAATATAAGCGTCACAATCCAAAGATGACATCTTTAGACCGTTCACAATCTTCGCTGCCAGCGGGTGGCGTCGAGGCAGATACAGAAATACCCCCTTGCGGCGGCGCTGATCAAGCGGCCACGGAACGATCCCGGTCGGCATATTAAAGGGCATCGACACCGGCTCGGTGCGATAGGCGCGGTAAGGGTCAACCTCTGCCGCGGTCACGACGAAGCTGCGATCGCCATTGAAAATATCCGCCAGAAAAGCCACTTCCCGTGTTTGTTTCGCGGCTGCCACGCGATTTACAACAGCGAGCAAATCAGTCTCCACCTGGCGGCTATTTGCCGGCAATTCAGCCTCTTTGGTCCAGGGCCGAATGGGTGGCATCCGACGTCCCGGCGGCGGGGTCATATAACCGTTCCCAACACTCACCATGGGCAGCCGGCCGCGACTGGCAAGGTTAAGCGCCGGCGCAAAATCACCAATGACCAAGTCAGCCGCCGTGATCGCCAACAATGCTTGCCAGGCTGCAACACGTGCGTGCAGCGCTTCCTCGGCCTGTAAGCCAATAATTTTCAGCACGTCGGCAAAGTTATGGGTTGGTATTTTGCGGGCTTCAGGATTTGTGGGCATTGGCCAAAGCGGCCCTTGGATCACGTTATATCCTGCATCTGTGAAGATCTGTGCCCGGCCCAGGTCTTGCAGGGTGATGGTTATTTCGGCGCCGTCATCACGCAGTCGATCTGCAATAACTTTCAGGCGATTGACATGGCCTAAACCGGCGCCCAGTTCCCAACCCATCAGAATTTTCATTTTTTAACTCGTTTGTTGCGCAGGTTGTATCCCCTGCTTCAGGCCGTCTTGAGGTATTTTAATGTGCTGCGCCAACCGTTCAATAACCCAATCAAGCCGCGCCTGTGGAGCGGCAATTTCAGCCGGCAAGCAGAGCAAATTTGCCGCCGCCACATGAGCCTGCGCCAAGCCTTCTAAAAGCGCTTGGAAATGCAACTGCACCCACGGATTTGCTGCCCGCACGCCATCATCGACCAGTGGCAGCACACCCCATGGCATAATGATAATCGCATCATAGCTGGCGAGATCCCGCACCGCTTGCCGCATCACCGCTGCTGTTTGTTGATCATCATCAGCCAACCGGTGATATAGCCACAGCACTAAGAAATCCAGGCTACAACGCTCAATCACCCCGCCGCCATGCATTCGCTCGGCAAGGGCCAGCTCAGCCTGACTTTGATTGGCAAGCTCCACCAACAGGGTTTTAATGGCAGGGCGGTCAAGTTTGTTAAAAGCCAAACCTGCTTCAATTCGCCGGCGCAAACCATCATCAACAAAAGCAATATTTAAGTGCTCTGCCAAAGCTTGCCCAAGGGCCGTCTTTCCGGTTCCAGCACTTCCTGTGATGGCGATGCGCATCGCGCACTCCCATTGACTTTCTCAGCTTTGCTTGCACGATAGCCGATGTCAGCATCGACGCAATGGGGTTAAGGGGGAATCACACTTATGGAATTAAAAGGTAAAACGGCATTTGTCAGCGGCGGCGGTAAAAATATTGGCCGCGCCATTGTCCTTGAATTGGCCGAGATGGGCGCAAATGTGGTGATTAATGGGGCCAGCGATGAAGCAGCCTGCACCGAGACGGCAGCGGCAGCTGAGGCCTTTGGCGTTGAAACCATGGTCCATATTGGCAATATCGGCGATGCCAAAGCGGTCGCAGCGATGGCGGCGGCGACACTGGAACGATTCGGTGCGGTTGATATTCTGGTCAACAATGCCGCGATTCGCCCTGAGAAACCGTTCTTAGAACTCACCCTGGAAGATTGGCAAGAGGTTATCAATATTGACCTCAACGCGAGCTTTTATACCGCCCGCGCCTTCCTGCCGGCGATGGTTGATCGCGGTTGGGGCCGGATTATTAACTTTGCTGGCATGAATGCCATCCATGGCTACAAAGGCCGGGCACCTGTATCGGTTTCAAAGCATGGGGTCTGGGGCTTGACCAAGTCATTGGCCAAAGAGTTCGGCCCGGCCGGGATCACGACCAACACAATTTCTCCGGGGCCAATCAATACCGCCCATGCCGATGAAGCCATGAACCATCATATTCAGTCGATGGTTGGCAGGGTGCCTGTTGGCCGCCTTGGGCGGCCGACGGAAATTGCTGGTCTTTGCGGCTATCTTTGCGGCTCCAAAGGGGGTTTTGCAAATGGCCAAATGTTTGCCATCAATGGCGGCGCCGAAACCTAATCCGGATCAGCGCGCCGGGCGCGCAAATACCAAGATTGTCGCCGCCAATAACTGGCAGCCGGCAAGCATTAAAAAAGCCGTATGATAACTGCCGGCAGCATCGTGGATCACTCCGGTGATCCACGGTCCACTGCCCATACCGATATATAATGCAACATTGGTAAGGCCATAAACTTGCCCAAAATCCCGGCTGCCAAACAGGAATCTCACCAGGATTGGCGGCAACATCACAATCGCGCCGACAACAAAACCAATGCCGATCGAGGCAGCGGCGCGGCCCGGAAACTCCGGCGCGACAACCATCCCGATCAACCCCATTGCCTGGAGCGTGCTGCAGGCCGCAAGAAGCAAGCGTGGATGGCTTCGGGCGCTAAGCCAGCCAAATAGAAAGCGTCCCAGCGCACCGGCAAAAACAGTTACCGTCACCACCAAAGAGGCGACCACCACGGTAACGTCGATGCTGAGGAAATTAATCTGGTGCTGCAGAAAACCAACCTGTGCACCAAGCGTCAAACCACAAGCGCCTGTGACCACCCAAAACAAGGGTCGGCGTGCGACCAAGGCCAAACCGTCACCGGTGACATCGGCGGCGGCGGTCAGGCCACCACCAACCCGCCGTCGGTCCAAGATGAGCAAGCCGGCCGCTAATGGAATGATGACGACAATTAAGAAGACACCAAAGCCAAGCGTGGTTGTTGCAAAGCCAATTTTTTCAGATAGCCAGGCCATGGTCACTGGGAAAATTGAGCCCCCAATCGAGCCGCCCGACAACGACAGTGCCAGACCAAGCCCGTATCGCTGCCGAAACCACAGCGACAGGATGGCGCTGACCCCTGCCGTGCCAAGCGCCGGGTAGCCCATACCAAATAAGCAATACACAAAGTACAACTGCCAAAGGTGATCGACACGGCCGATCAAGATAAGCCCAGGGCCGATTGTCAATGCGCCCCAGACCAGGGCCATCGCCGGGCTAACCCGGTCAACCAAGCGGCCAACGATTAACGTCGCCGTCACCCCGGCAAGGGCAAAAAACAGCATCGCTAAGGAAATGGCACTGACTGACCAGCCACGATCTTGATGCAGAAAAGGCAAGTAGATGCCATTGCCGTAGAACACCGTCCCCCACGCAAACACCGCCATGATCATGGCGATGAAGCAAACCACCCAGGCTTCCCGGCTTTCGCCCCATATCAACGGCGTTGGACCAGGGTTAGCCAACCTGGTAGCCAAACTCCGCTGCCGCATCGGTTAAGCTGCCCCAGAACCCTTCTGCAAAGCCGCGGGCGACAAAAACATCAATCGCCGCGCCGTCATCCCGCGCGTCAAAGATGACCGCTGCGTGAAAAGCCGCCGTTAGGCGCACGTCGTCACCGCCGAAGGCACAGGGGTCAAGATCAATGGTGGTACCTTTTGATAACACCTTGCGGGCCATATCACCGCGCATCCGAATGACGCTGCGGGCGTGGGATTGATCCACAACTGTCGCGCCTGCTGCCTGCAATGCCTGCGGTAAAGACAGCGCGCGCTCATCATCGGCCGGCAAAACCACCAACCACCGATCAGGCCCGGCCCAGATAACCCGCACTTGTCGGCCACCACCGTTTGCCCGACCGGCACTGGGCAGCGAAACATTCAACGCCGCTTCAACAGCCGCGACAGATGCTGCATCGTTGCTATCCAGATCAATTTGCAATTGCGCCAAATCGGCGCGAATGCTGAAGCGAACCATCGGCCGGCCAGGGCCGCTGGCACCAAAAGCGCCCGCTTGTAAGACTGCCGCAAAACCGCTGCGCCGGGTCAAAATTGCGGTCGTGTCAATTGACTGGCCGCGTTGGCTATCATCGCTTAACCGCAAGCGTTCGCCTTCCGGGTCAAGGAAAACAGGATTGACCACTTGCAAAGCAATTTTTTGATTATGTAAGGGTGACACACCCCACACGGTTTCACCGATCCGGCCCCGACCGCCGGTAAGAAAACCAAGCGCGATAGGGTGCCCTAAGGTCGGCGATAAATAGGCTGATGACGACACCCAACCAAGCGACGGGTTCGGCAGGCTGGCGGCAGCACTGGCCACCAAATGAGCGCCTGTCTGGATCCGCGTTTTACCGTCAACAGGCACCAACCCGACAAGTTGCGGGCGATCTGGATGTGATAAACCTTCGCGGCCACTCAAGATGCGGCCGATGAAATCCTTTTTACTGCTCATCATGCGGCCAAGGCCGAGATCATCGGCCGTGGTCTGACCGTTTAGCTCGGCGGCAACCGGGTGACCTTTTTCGATTCGCATAATGCCCATGGCTTCCAGACCGTAGGGGATGATCCCCAATGGCTGACCGGCGATCATCAGGCTTTCCCAAACATGACTGCCGTAATCGGCGGGGGTATTAATTTCATATGACAACTCGCCGGAAAAACTAATCCGGAAAATCCGCACCGGCGCACCACCAATGGTCGCTGTGACAACCCCCATGAATGGCAAGCCGTCCTCTGACACATCAAGTTCCGGCACAGCTGCCTGCAGTGCGGCCCGCGCCCGCGGTCCCGCCAAGGCCATTGCCGCCCATTGCTCGGTGACCGAACTGATGCGGACATCAAGCTCGGGCCAAACCACTTGCAGATACCATTCCATCGTACTCATCACCACGCCGGCATTGCCCGTGGTTGTGGTCATCATGTAATGGTTTTCCGCCAACCGCGACGTGGTGCCGTCGTCATAGGCCAAACCGTCCTCACGCAGCATCAGGCCATAGCGTGCTTTGCCAACCGGCAAAGTCTTCCAGCCGCTGGTGTACAGACGATTTAAAAACTCCGCGCTGTCGGCGCCCTGCAGGTCAATCTTACCGAGTGTGGAGACATCAACCAGGCCAACGCCTTGGCGCACCCCGGTCACTTCGCGGGTAATCGCCTGATCCATGCTGAGGCGGCCCTCAACTTCATCCCCGCGAAGATAGTATTGCGGCCGCACCCACGCCCCGGCCGGCCCCATAACAGCGCCATTTTGAAGGTGCCAATCATGCATGGCCGAGCGCCGGATCGGCGATTCATGATCGCCCACATCGCGGCCGACAAAAGCACCAAGCGCAACAGGTGTATACGGCGGCCGGAAGCGGGTTGTGCCTGTTTCCGGGATGCCGTTGCCGGTTTCAGCCGCCAACAGCGCCAAACCGTTCACATTCGACAATTTACCCTGGTCGGTGGCCATGCCAAGGGTCGTATATCGCTTCAAATGCTCGACCGAGATATAGCTTTCACGGGTTGCAATCGCGATATCCTCAACAGTCACATCATGCTGAAAATCAATAAATGACTTACCGCCGTTTGGGCCTTTCGGCACATTCCATAACGGCTGCAAAGGATTGCTGTCATATTGCCGCGCTGCCGGCACATCGGTGGCAAGGTTTTCATAACCTAACTGTTGCCGCGCTGCCGCCCCTGCAGCAGCACCACCGGCCAGACAATCTGCCAATTCAAAATCACCTTTGGCGGCGCCAATCGCGACACAATCCGCGCGGCTTCCCGGACCTGGGCGAAAGGCATTCAGTGCCGGATCCCATTCCGCTTTGGCACCGGCATGGCTTAGCAAATGCAGCGCCGGGTCCCAGCCACCGGAAATCGCGATATGATCGCAGGTGATGGCCATTGGATCACCAATCGGTAGGCCGGTGCGGCGGTCCACTGCCATCACTTCGGCGCCGACGATACTGCGGCCACCCTGGGTGCCGGTGACCACATGACCATTCATGACCGTCACCCCGGCATCGGCAACAGCGGCCGCTAATTCACCGCCGCCATCGGTCCGCGGATCAACAACCGCGTTCACTTCCAAGCCTGCCGCCAACAGATCCAGCGCGGTTTGATAACCATCATCATTATTGGTGAAAATAACCGCCCGCTTTCCCGGTGCGACGGCATAACGGTTGACATAGCTGCGCACCGCCGAGGCCATCATGACCCCGGGCCGGTCATTCCCCGGAAACACCAACGGCCGTTCGATTGCGCCGCTCGCAAGAATGATTTTCCGGGCCTGTATCTTCCAATAACGCTGGCGAACCTGATGTGGTTCAGGCGTTGGCAAATGATCGGCAACACGCTCGACGGCGCCGACCCATTGATCATCATAAATACCGAAAGCAGTGGTCCGCGTCAGCACACTGACCCCCGGCATCTCGGCCAGGGCGGCGGCCATTTCACTGGCCCAGTTGGCCCCTGCTTGGCCAGCAACGGTTTCCCGCTCACTTAGCAACCGACCACCAAGGCTATTTTGCTCATCGACAATGACCACCCGCAAGCCATCGCCGGCCGCTGCCTTAGCAGCCATCAAGCCGGCGGCACCACCGCCGATGACCAGCACATCACAATGCTGGTGCATACGGTCATAGATATCAGGATCGGCGCTTTCGGCGGCCCGCCCAAGGCCTGCTGCCCGGCGGATGATACGTTCGAAAAACATCCATGTTTTCAGCCCTGAGCCCATAAATGTTTTATAATAAAAGCCGGCCGCAAACAGCGGTCCCGCAAATTGGTTGACGGCCATAGCGTCAAAGGCGACATGCGGCCAACTGTTCTGGCTACGTGCCTCGAGCCCGGGAAACAATTCGACCACGGTCGCCCGGGTGTTCGGCTCCCGGCGCGGACCGCTGCGCAGTTCAACCAGTGCGTTCGGTTCTTCAGAGCCGGCGGTCAAAATCCCTCGCGGGCGATGATATTTAAAACTCCGGCCAACCAGACGAACACCGTTTGCAAGCAATGCCGACGCCAGACTGTCGCCGCGATATCCCTGCAGGGTAATGCCGTTAAACTGAAAGCTGATCGGCGACAAACGGTCGATCTGGCCGCCACGCGGCAACCGTAAGTCTTGGCGGTCGGTGGTGAGATCCGCCAGTTGATCAATAATTTTTCTCATCCCTCGCCCTCCTGCTCGGCAAGTGGCGCGGTCAGCTCGGCATCCGGCAGGCCGGTGGCGATAATCTGGTGGCTGACGGTATCACGCAGGACTTTCAGATACGCCCGGCAGCCGTTGACATGCTGCCAATATTCCACATGCAGCCCGCGCGGGTTGTCACGCATGTAGACATAGTCGAGATGCGCGGCCATATCGCCGTCGCCGCCAATCGCCGGGCGCTCCTTCGTTGCATCACCTTCATAACTAAATTCATCGTGGCTGCGTGGCCCGCAAAAAGGGCAGTCGATCATCAACATGTGCGATAGCCTCTAATGCTGTTTAGGGGTCGGGCCGTTGCCTGGCTCGTCTAACAGATAGCCTGTCTCAAAGCGGCGCAAGGACAGCTCTTCATTGAACGGATGCGGTGCATCATTGGCGATGGTATGAGCAAAGCACCAACCCGCCCCAGGTGTTGCCTTAAAGCCGCCGTAGCACCAGCCACAGTTCAGATAAACATTATCGAGCGGCGCTTTATCAATGATCGGTGAGCCATCCATGGTCATGTCCATAATGCCGCCCCAGGAGCGCAACATCCGTAAGCGGGAGATTTGCGGCACCATCGCCACCCCGGCGCTGAGCACATGATCGACAAGCGGCAAGTTTCCGCGCTGCGCGTAGGAGTTATACTTATCCAAATCACCACCAAAGATCAGGCCGCCCTTATTGGTCTGGCTGATGTAGAAATGACCGGCGCCATAGGTGACAACGTGATTGACCAGGGGCTTTACGGATTCACTCACAAAAGCCTGCAGCACATGGCTTTCAATCGGCACTTTGAAGCCTAATTTCTCAGTCAAGGTGGTGGTGCTGCCGGCCACCGCTAGCGCCAGCTTACCGCATTCGATGACGCCGCGGGTGGTTTCGACCGCATTCACTTCGCCGCCGTTCCGCCGAAACCCTGTAACCTCGCAATTTTGGATCAGGTCGACGCCCATCATATCAGCACCGCGCGCAAACCCCCAGGCCACCGCATCATGCCGCGCATTGCCGGCACGCCGCTGCATTAAGCCGCCAAAGACAGGGAAGCGCATGTTCGGATCAAGATTGATACAGGGCATTTCCCGGGCGATATCCGCCGGTGTCATCCATTCCGCATCAATGCCTTGCAAGCGCATCGAATTGCCGCGCCGCACATGGGCGTCAACTTGCGCATCCGAATGCGCCAGGTTAAGCACACCGCGGGCGGAAAACATCACATTGAAGTTTAGTTCCTGGCTTAACTGGTGCCACAGTTTGAGGGATTTTTCATACATTTTGCTGTTGCCGGGCAGCAAATAATTGGACCGCACGATGGTGGTATTACGGCCAATGTTACCGCCCCCAAGCCAGCCTTTTTCAAGCACCGCGATACGCCCGACTTGATGGTGTTTGGCGAGATAAAACGCTGTCGCCAGGCCGTGTCCGCCGCCGCCGACGATGACCACGTCATAATGCCGGGCCGGTTCGGGGTTACGCCACGCCGGGCTCCAATCTTGATGGCCGCGCAAGGCTTGCCCGATAAGCTTCCAAATATTGTAGCGTGACATTTATAATCCGTTAACCGACTGTGATCCCTGCACAGCACAACACGCTACCGCAAAGGGATCAAGGTGATATGCGACTCTGTTTGACGGTTTTATGCCAATCTGCCCTGCTCCAAAAAGTCGCAGGCTGTGTTGCAGCCCTACGATCGACCACCCATGCCACGTCTGAAGGTAGCTTTGATGACCCTTGTTTTGCAAACTGACCACCGCCTCGACAGCAGCGCCATTGCCGATCAACAATTCTTACTGCGACATAAAAAGTCGAACGCCGAAACCAGCGGCTATGCCGGCGTCGTTTTGTTCGTTCATGGTGCCACCTACGCTGCCAGTTTAACCTATGATTACAGCGTTGACGGGTTGTCATGGATGGACCGCATGGCCCTTGATGGCTTCGACTGCTGGGCGATTGATTTACTTGGCTACGGCGGTGCTGATCGACCGGCAGCCATGGATGCACGGGCGGCATATAATCCACCGCTCACCGATACCGCCGACGCCGAGGCCGACGTGATCAGCGCCATTGACTACATTTTAGCCGCCACCGGCCAGCAACAGATTATGCTGATTGGCTATTCTTGGGGGACAGCAATCTGCGGCGGTGTCGCTGCCGCCCATGGCGATAAAATTAGCCGCTTGATCCTTCTTGGCGCCCTATGGACCAATATTGAGCCGCGCGGTGTTCGGGTGGACGGGGCGTTGGGGGCCTATCGCTTGGTTGATTCAGTTGCGGCGGCGGCACGCTGGGTGATCGGCCTGAGTGAGGCGCAAATCGCTGCAGTTGTGCCGCCTGGCCGGATTGATGCTTGGGTCGCCGCAACCTTAGCAAGCGACCCTGCAAACAGCCCTGAGAAGCCGCAAATACTGCGGGCACCGGCAGGGGTTGTGAAAGATATCCAAACCTATTGGACGCAGAATATACCAACCTATGAGCCGGCGGCAATCACGCCGCCAACCATGGTCATCATGGGCGAATGGGATCACGAAACCACGCCGGAGCAAGGCTGGAACGTTTTTCAACGACTAACGAGCGCCGCCGAACGCCGTTATGTGGTGATTGGCGAAGGCAGCCATTCACTGCCGCTAGAAAACCAGCGTGGGGCCTTATTCGCTGTCGTTGATAGCTATTTAAAAGAGGCCCTGTAAGAGCCCGCGACACCGGCCGGCGGGCTAAAGACCAAGATAAGTGTGCTTGATCTGCTCATCCGCCACCAGAGCCGCACTATCGCCTGACCAGACGATCTGGCCTTTTTGCAAAATATAGTGGCGGTCGGCAATGCGCTGCAAATCATCGATGTTCTTGTCGATCACAAGGATCGACTGCCCAGCCGCCTTCAAGCGCGCCAAACAGGCCCAAATTTCCTGCCGGATCATCGGTGCCAAACCTTCGGTTGCTTCATCTAAAATTAACAGTCTTGGATTTGTCATTAACGCCCGACCAATAGCCAGCATTTGCTGTTCACCGCCGGACAGCAATGTGGCCATTGACTGTTGGCGGGCGGCAAGTTCAGGGAACATGCCAAAAATCTGTGCAGCCGTCCACGGATCGGCGGCTTGCCGCCAGTTGGCGGCACTTGCCAGCAGGTTCTCCGTGACCGTTAAATTTGGAAAAACTTGCCGGCCTTCGGGGACCAAGCCAAGGCCAAGGCGGGCAATCTGAAACGACGGCAGTTTATCCAGCCGTTGACCCTCAAAAGTAATCTGCCCGTCTGTCGGCTTTAACAATCCCATAATGGTGTTCACTGTGGTCGTCTTACCCATGCCGTTACGGCCAAGCAAGGTCACCACTTCGTTGACGCCAACTTCAAAATTAACGCCAAACAGCACCTGGCTAACGCCATAGCTGGTCGATATATCGGCAATCTTTAGCATTCCACCGGCTCGCCCAAATAAGCCCGCCGAACATTTTCATCACTGCGGATCGCCGCAGGTGTATCGGTGGCAATAATGCGGCCATAGACCAAAACACTGATGCGATCGGCAAGCGCAAAAACAGCATCCATGTCATGCTCAATCAACAGCATGGTGGTTTGCCCTTTCAACGCCCCCAAAATATCAATCATCCGCTGGCCTTCATCAGGACCGATGCCGGCCATCGGCTCATCCAACAGCAGCAAACGCGGCTGGGAGGCAAGTGCCATCGCAATTTCTAATTGCCGGTGAGCGCCATGGGACATGGGTCCAGCGGGATGATCGGCATAATCTGCCAAGCCAACTTGTGCCAGCGTTGCCCGTGCCGGCTCGACCAAGCGTGCCTCGCGGCGAGCGGAACCAAAAAATCGAAACGAGTGACCGGCATGCGCCTGCACCGCCAGCAACACATTATCCAGCACGCTTAACTCATGAATGATTGAGGTAATCTGAAAAGAGCGCGCAACACCGAGATGCGACCGGGCCGCGGCAGACAGATTGGTGATGTCGCGCCCCTGCAGTTCAATCCGCCCACCATCGGGCCGCAGCTCGCCTGCGAGTTGCGAGATTAGTGTCGTTTTGCCGGCGCCATTTGGGCCAATGATGGCATGGACCTCGCCTGCCGTAACACTGAGGTCAATATGATCCGTCGCCGCGACGCCACCAAAGGATTTGTGCACATCCGTTAACTGCAGAAAGCCGTCTGACATGGGTCTATTGTCCCCGTCCGTTAGACAGTAATCCCATCAAGCCACGCTTGGCGAAAATCACCACCAGAATT
>MDTB01080082.1_pt1 | contig 15169 bp, 15 predicted proteins | sample 811161 | NCBI WGS metagenome assembly MDTB01 (sample SAMN05326650, study PRJNA326480) | marine metagenome | isolation source: seawater | place: Mediterranean Sea | collected 2009 | reverse complement strand
TGTATTAAATGCAAATGAAATATAAAATCATCGTTCGAGAGACAATAAATGGCTAGAATAGCAGGAATAAATTTACCAAGCGGAAAACATATCTGGATTGCTTTGACTGCGATTTATGGGATTGGCGCAACCAGGGCAAATAAAATATGTTCTGACTCAGGCGTTGATAGAACGAAAAAGGTTAAAGATTTAGACGAGAAGGACCTTGAAGTCTTACGAAATTTTGTAGAAAAATATCAATTAGAAGGAGACCTTAGAAGAGAAAATTCTATAAATATTAAAAGACTCATGGATATAGGGTCTTATCGTGGAATAAGACATCGCAAAGGCTTACCTTTGAGGGGTCAGAAAACAAAGAATAATAGCAGAACAAGAAAAGGACCAAGAAAACTTTTAAAGGCTAAATAATATGGTAGCAACTAAACCAAAAAAGAAAAAAGAAAAAAGAGTGGTCAATGAGGGAGTAGCACATATATATGCATCCTTTAACAACACCATAGTAACAATAACAGACAAGCAAGGTAATACTTTGGCTTGGGCTACGTCAGGTGGTTCCGGGTTTAGGGGTTCTAGAAAGAGTACACCATTTGCTGCGCAGATAGCTGCAGAAAAGGCAGGTATTAAAGCAGCAGAATTTGGCGTGAAAAGCCTAGAAGTCTTGGTAAAGGGGCCAGGACCAGGAAGAGAGTCTGCTGTTAGAGCTTTGAATAGCTCAGGATATAAAATTACAAATATTACTGATATCACGCCTCTTCCACATAATGGTTGTAGACCACCAAAAAAGAGGAGGGTTTAGAGCGTATGGCTAAATTTACAGGATCGAAGTGCAAATTAATGAGAAGAGAAGGCACGGATTTATATCTTAAATCTGGATCTAGATCTTTGGAAACTAAATGTAATATGGAAAAAAAGCCAGGACAAACTGGTGAAGGCAGGCGTGCGAAGAATTCAGATTACTCTTTACAGCTCAGAGAAAAACAAAAGGTTAAAAGAATTTATGGGATACTTGAAAAGCAATTTAGAAATTATTACAAAAAAGCAGCCAGTAAAAAAGGGTCTACCGGTGAAAACTTACTTAATATGCTTGAAAGTAGATTAGACAACGTTGTATACAGACTAGGTTTTGGTTCTACAAGGTCCGAGTCTCGACAATTGGTTAATCATAAAAACATAGAAGTTAATGGTGATATAGTAAATATTGCATCATATCAAGTAAATCCCAAGGACAAGATTTCTGTTAAGGAGAATAAGAAAGACCAATTACGAATTAAATTAGCTATGAGTTTGGCTGAAACTCGAGGGTTTAATGATTGGATTGAAATAGACACAAAAAATCTTAAAGGTACATTTATAAGAATGCCTGAGCGTAAAGAATTACCATCAGAAATAAATGAATCGTTAATTGTAGAATTATACTCAAAATAGGTGATACATGAATAAAAATGACTTTCTAAAACCAAAATTAGTAGACATTGAGATGCTAAATCCTTCTCATGCTAAAATAACAATAGAACCACTTGAAAGAGGTTTTGGGCACACACTTGGAAATGCTTTAAGAAGAGTATTATTGTCATCACTTCCGGGCAGTGCAGTAACAGAAGTAAAGATAGATAATATATTACATGAATATAGCACTATAGAAGGTGTACAAGAAGATGTTTTGGAAATTTTATTAAATATTAAAAAATTAGCTTTAGTTCTTCACAAACAAAATAGCTTGGAAATAACGTTAAGAAAGAAAGGAGTAGGTCCGGTATTAGCATCTGATATAACCGAAAGTCCAGATTTAGATATTAAAAACCCAAATTTCTGCATAGCGAATATAACAAATGATAATACTGAATTAGTTATGCACATGACAATCTCCCGTGGAAGAGGTTATCAACAAGCACAAAAAAGAAAGTTTAATGAACAAGAAGACTTAGGAATTGGGAAAATGCAGCTTGATGCGTCATTTAGTCCAGTAGTTCAAGTGACGTATAATGTTGATACAGCAAGGGTTAAACAAAGGACTGACTTAGATAAATTAATAATAGATTTAAAAACAAATGAAACGATAGAACCTGAAGACGCAATAAGAAGTGCGGGACAAATATTAAGGGATCAGCTAGAGGTATTTACATATCTAGAAGTTAAAGAAGAAATGGTAGAGGATTTGGATGGACCACAAATTGACCCTGTTCTACTGAGACCAGTAGATGATCTTGAATTGACAGTAAGGTCAGCCAATTGTCTTAAAGCCGAAAATATATACTATATTGGTGATTTGGTTCAGAGAAGTGAAAATGAGCTTTTAAAAACACCAAATCTAGGCAAGAAGTCACTAACAGAAATAAAAGATGTCTTAGCAACACATAGCCTATCACTAGGTGTGAAGCTCGAAGACTGGCCACCTAAAAGTATGGATAAAAGAGTATGAGACACAAAAAAAGTGGAAGACAATTAAATAGAAACTCTTCTCATAGAAAAGCATTGATGAAAAATCTAACCTTATCATTATTTGAGTTTGAAAAGATTAAAACTTCATTGCCAAAAGCTAAAGAGTTAAGAAGAGTCGCTGAGCCTCTTATAACTCTCGCTAAAACCGACTCTCTGATGCGAAGACGGTTGGCTTATTCGAAAATAAGAAGTAAAAAACTAGTAAAGAAGCTATTTGAAGATTTGGGACCTAGATTTAAAAATCGCCCAGGTGGTTATTTGAGAATTTTAAAATTTGGTCATAGCCTTGGTGATGCTTCACCGCAAGCATATATTGAGCTAACTGAAAAACCCAAAACTATGAACTAAGTTTTTTAGCTAAAAATTGTCCAGTGAATGATTTTTTATTTTTTGAAACTGTCTCTGGTGTTCCTTCAGCAACTATTTTTCCTCCACCTATACCTCCTTCTGGACCTAAATCTATTATCCAATCTGCTGTTTTTATTACCTCTAAATTATGTTCAATAATAATTAAGGTATTGCCTCGGTCTCTAAGTTTTTTTAGCACTTGTAATAATTTAGCAACATCATGAAAATGTAAACCTGTTGTTGGTTCATCCAGCAGATAAAGAGTATTCCCGGTATCTCTTCTTATTAATTCTTTAGCTAATTTTATTCGTTGTGCCTCACCTCCAGATAAAGTTGTAGCATTTTGGCCAAGCTTTATGTAAGAAAGACCAACCTCATCAAGAACTTTTAATTTTCTTTTAATTATTGGAACGGCATCAAAAAAATCTAATGCCTCTTTAACAGATAAATTTAAAATATCACTAATATTCTTGCCTTTATATAATATTTCCAAGGTTTGCTTGTTATAACGTTGCCCGTTACATTTATCACATTTAACATATACATCAGAAAGAAAATGCATTTCAACTTTAATAACTCCATCACCATCACAGGCTTCACATGTACCACCCCTGACATTGAAACTAAATCTTCCAGCTGTATAACCTCTAGCCCTAGCCTCTTTTGTCATAGCAAATAGATTTCTTATATGAGTAAAAACACCTGTATATGTTGCAGGATTAGATCTTGGAGTTCTCCCTATAGGGCTTTGGTCGATTTCGAAAATTGTATCAATATTTCCATCAATACCTGTGATTTTCTTGCAGCTTGATTGAGAATTATCTTTTTCTGATAAGTCATTATAAATGTAGTTAAATAATACATTATTAATTAAAGTTGATTTTCCTGAACCTGAAACGCCGGTAATGCATGTTATTAAGCCTAATGGAATATTAACACTAAAATTTTTTAAATTATTTATATTTGCATTTACAATTGATAGCATCTTATCTGGGTTTATATCAGTTCTAATCTTTGGAATATCTATTTTCTTTTTACCAGAAATATACTGACCGGTATAAGATAACTTGATATTTTTAATACCTTTAGGGTCGCCAGAATAAATTACCTGTCCTCCTGATTCCCCAGCACCAGGACCTACATCTATGATATGATCAGAAGACATAATTGTATCTTCATCATGCTCGACAACTATAACTGTATTACCAAGATCTTTTAAATTTGAGAGCGTTTGCAATAGCTTATCATTATCTCTTTGATGTAACCCTATAGATGGTTCATCTAATATATACATAACTCCAGTTAATCCTGAACCTATCTGACTTGCTAATCTAATTCTTTGTGCCTCTCCTCCTGACAATGTTTCAGCAGCTCTATCTAATGTAAGATAGTTTAATCCCACATTGACTAAAAACTTTAATCTATTACTTATTTCAAAAATAATTTTATCCGAGATTTCTTTTTTCATGCCTTTAAGTTTCAGACTCTTAAAAAATTTATAACAATCCTCAATTGTTAGTGATGTTATATCACTGATAGATTTATCTGATATAAAAACATTTCGAGCTTTCTCATTAAGTCTTGTAGACCCACATTCTGAACATGCATCGGTACTTAAATATTTAGATAACCTATCACGAGTAGAATATGAACCATTTTCATATTGCTTATTATATTTTTCTATAATACCGCTCCAAACTTCTTCTTTTATCACAAAATCACTCTGATCTCTTTTTTTATACCCACGAATATATTTCATTTTTATTTTTTCTTTACCGCTGCCATTGAACAAAATATCTTTGAATTTTTTTGGTAGTTTTCTATACTGTAAGTCAATATCAACTCTATAATGATCCGATAAACTTTTCAGTAATAAATTATAGTATGCGCTCTTATCATCCCATCCAAATATAGCACCTTTCGATAAACTGAGTTCTTGATTTACAATAATTTTTTGTGGATCAAAAAACTCTCTAACTCCAAGTCCATCACATGCAGGACAAGCACCAACGGGGCTATTAAAAGAGAAAAGCTTTGGCTCCAATTCAGTTATTGAGTAACCACAATGTGGGCAAGAGTGTTTTGTAGAAAAAATATCTAGGATATTTTCCGGATTTTTATAATCTAATATATATATAATTCCATTCGAAATATTACTTGCAGTTTCCAAAGACTCCACCAATCTTTGTTTATTCTCTACAGAAGGAGTCAATCGATCTACTATAACTTCAATATTATTCTTCTTTTTTGGATCAATTATGTGATTAAGTAGATGTTTAGATTGATTGAGGTCAATTATACCTCCATTTAATCTTACTCTTTGATGTCCTTGCTGTTGAAATGTTTGCAGTAATTTTGTGTGTTCACCTTTTTGTTTTTTAACTATTGGCGCAAGTATAGCTATGGGCATATTACTATACTCCATTACAATCTTTTCTGACATATCACCCACCGACATTGCATCTAATTCAACGTTATGTTCCGGACACCTTGGTGTTCCAACTCTTGCATATAATAATCTTAGATAATCATAAATTTCTGTGACTGTTCCAACTGTTGATCTTGGATTATGAGAAGAGGATTTCTGCTCAATTGAAATAGCAGGTGAAAGTCCCTCAATTACATCAACATCAGGTTTGTCCATCATTGATAAAAATTGTCTTGCATATGAAGATAATGATTCCATATAACGTCTTTGACCCTCTGCAAAAATGGTATCAAAAGCTAATGAAGATTTACCAGAACCAGATAGGCCTGTAATTGTTACAAGCTTGTTTCTAGGTAATTCAACATTTATATTTTTTAGATTATGGGTGCGTGCGCCTTTAACAAAAATATTCTTTTTCATGCTAGAGAAATGATATCATCAAATACTAATAAATAAATCATTTACCTTGGAGAAATCATGAAAATAATAATAATGAAATGGTTTAGCAGTTTATGCCTACTAATCGGAATTCTTTGCACTAACCTCAATATCTATCCCTTTAATATATACTTTCAATCTATTGGGGCTATTAGCTGGATAATTGTTAGTTATGCTGTTAGAGATAGATCCATGATGTTGAATTTTCTTCCACAAATTCCATTATTTGCAATCGGGTATTATGTTTTATTAGTAGGTTACTAATATAGGTCTTATTTTACATACTTAATGAGCGTAATCCTGCATAAAACTTATAGTTTAAGTGGAATTATTACTATTCGTGAGATAATATTTAAGTTATAGTAAACTGCTAACAAAGTAATTTAAATAAAGAGAATCAATGTCAGTAAACAAAGTGATATTATTAGGTAGAGTAGGAGCCGATCCTGAAGTAAAATTCATGCCTAGTGGAAATGCTGTTTTAAACTTATCTTTAGCGACTAATAGAAAATTCAAAAATCAAGAAGGTGCTTATGAGGATAAAACTGAATGGCACCGTGTAGTTTTCTTTAATAAACCTGCAGAAACTATTGGTCAATATATCAAGAAAGGCCAACAACTTTATGTTGAAGGAAGATTACAAACTAGAAAATGGCAAGACAAGGATGGTGTAGAAAAATATTCTACAGATATCATTTCTGATAATTTTACATTTATCGGTTCAAAATCAGACTCTACAGACGCTACTCAGTTTGAATCACAATCTCAAAAGGGTGATGATTTTAATCAAAGCCAATCAACGCAACACGATGATGACGTACCATTCTAGACTAAATGCTGGATAATAAAAAATTCTATATAAAAACACAAGGTTGTCAGATGAATGAATATGATTCGGACAAACTTTCTAATGTCCTCAAAAAAAATCTAAAAATGATTAAGGTTAATTCAGCAGATGATGCTGATATATTATTATTAAATACATGTTCTATTAGAGAGAAAGCCCAGGAAAAGGTATTTCACCAATTAGGTAGATGGGCAAAAATAAAAATTAAAAAACCAGAACTATTAATAGCTGTTGGTGGTTGCGTTGCTTCCCAAGAAGGAAGACAAATTAGATCAAGATCACCGCAGGTTGATATAATATTTGGACCTCAAACAATTCATAGACTGCCTAAAATGATAAGAGAAATATATTTGAATAAAAAGAAAGTCTCGGTAGATGTCAGTTTTCCTCAAATAGAAAAATTTGATTTTTTACCTACATCAGATAACAAATCCCCTTCTGCTTATCTTTCTATAATGGAGGGTTGCAGCAAGTATTGCACATTTTGTGTAGTACCATATACACGAGGTGAAGAGGTCAATAGAAGATTTGATGATATTTTATATGAGGCTAACAATCTTGCTGCGTATGGCGCGCGTGAAATCATTCTTCTGGGACAAAATGTAAATGCGTATAAATCACTTAATCATAATAAAGAAGCCGTAGGATTATCAGATTTAATAAAACATATTTCATTTATGCCTGGTATAGGTAGAATAAGATACATGACATCTCACCCCATAGATTTCTCAGATGATTTAGTTAATGAATATTATAATATTAAATTAGCAAATAATTTACATTTACCTATTCAGTCAGGATCAGATAAGATTTTATCCAAGATGAAAAGAAAACATACTGTTTTAGAATATAAAAATATTATCAGGAAAGTTCGTGAGATACGACCAGACATAAATTTGACATCTGATTTCATAATAGGTTATCCAGGTGAGACAAATAGCGACTTTCAAGATACATTAGATTTCATAGAAGAATTAGATTTTAGCGAAGCTTATAGCTTTATATATAGCCCAAGACCAGGCACACCGGCTTCTCAAGAAAAAGATGATATAAAATATGACCTAAAATTACAACGCCTTGCAAAGTTAAAAGAAGTAGTTGATTATCAGGCAAAGCAATATTTACATAAGATGATTGGCAAAAGAGAAAAAATTCTTGTTGAAGGTATATCTACCAAGAGAACAAGTGAGTTATGCGGAAGAACAGACAATAATAAAGTAGTCAATTTTATCGGTGATAAAGGATTAATTGGTAAATTTGTTAATATAAATATTGATGAAATAAGAAGTAATACATTACATGGCACATTTCTAAATATTTCTAGTGACGATGGACCAATGTTACAGAGGGCGCTTTGATATTTTGACAGATAAGATTACGAGACAAAATTTATTGTTACAACCTCAAGATAATGACAGACTTGCGAATTTATGTGGACTACTAGATGAAAATCTTAGACAAATTGAATCTTATATGCATGTTGAAATATCAAATAGAGGAAATGCTTTTATAATTAAAGGCAGTAAAGATAATGTACCTATTACAAGCGAATTAATAGAAAAGCTTTATATGATTTCCGAAAATGAAGAATTAACACCAAAACAACTACATATGTATATGAATAAATCTAGTGATATCGCTAATAAAGAATCAGACATATCTCATGATGAAGTATCAATTAAATGTAAAAAAATTAATATAAGACCAAAATCGAAATCTCAAGAAGAATATATAAAAGCAATATTTAACAATGACTTAACATTTGGGATTGGTTCTGCAGGCAGCGGCAAAACATATTTGGCAGTTGCGTGTGCCATATATTGTCTAGAGCAAGATCTTATAAAAAAAATATTTTTAGCTAGACCTGCTATAGAGGCTGGCGAAAAGCTAGGTTTTTTACCCGGCGACTTATCTGAAAAGGTTAATCCATATTTGCAGCCAATATATGATGCTCTTTATGAAATTATCGGCTTTGAAAGGGTCACTAAACTTATTGAAAAGAAGGTTATAGAAATTGCTCCACTCGCATATATGAGAGGAAGAACACTTAATGATGCATTTATTATTCTGGATGAAGGACAAAATACAACAATAGCTCAAATGGAAATGTTTTTAACGCGAATTGGTTATGGTTCTAAAACTGTAGTAACAGGTGACACGAGTCAGATTGATTTGCCTAGGGATTCAAAATCTGGACTTAAAGATTGTTTAGAGTTTATGCCAAAAATAAAGAATGTACATATAACTACATTTAAGCCTAATGATGTAATGAGACATAAAATTGTAAAAGATATAATAAGGGAATATGCTAAAAGAAAAAAATAATTCTTTGAAAGTGAAAATTATTAAAAATACACTATCTGGCTATATACCCACCAACTATAAATTTATTAAGTGGGCAAATGCAGCATTTAATACCGATAGAGATTCAATAGTTATAATAAAAGTAGCTGGTATGAGCGAAATTAAAAAATTAAATAAGCTATTTTTTAAAAAAGATAAAGCATGCAATGTTTTGTCTTTTCCCTATAATTCTTATATAAGTTCTGGAGAATTTATTTTAGGAGATATTGTTATATGCTCAAATATCGTTAATAAAGAATCTAAGATTTATAAAATACATAAAGAAAATAGATGGGCTCATATGGTAATTCATTCCATGCTTCATCTTCAAGGCTATAGCCATGATAATAATAAATGTCAAAAGACTATGGAAAGCAAAGAGAAAGAATTAATGAACTATTTAGGCTTTACAAATCCTTATTATGCAAGTTAATACTAAAAAGAAGTGGTTAGATAGAATTCTCGATATCCTTAAAGATTCTCCTAAGGAGAAAACTGATTTACTTGAAATACTTAAAAATGCTGTCTTAGATGGTTTGCTTGATAATGAATCTTTGAAGATGATTGAAGGAGTCTTTAAAGTTTCAGAAGTACAGGTTAGAGATATCATGATTCCTAGGCCACACATGACCGTCGTTGATATTTCAGACCAAATAGATGAAATAGTTAAAAAAGTTGCTTCGTCAGGACATTCAAGATTTCCTGTAATTGATGATAATAGAGATGAAATAATAGGTGTTTTGTTAGCTAAAGATTTATTGAAAAGGTCCATCAAAGACGACAACGATGATTTAGATCTCCATGAACTTTTGCGTCCAGCTATTTTTATACCAGAGAGCAAAAGATTAAACATTTTACTTAATGAATTTAAATCTAGCCGAAATCATATAGCTATTGTGATAGATGAGCATGGTGGTGTGTCTGGTCTAGTAACTATAGAAGATGTTATAGAGGAAATTGTTGGAGAAATTGATGATGAGCATGATGAAAAAACAGAATCACGCATCATTGCACAAAATCATGATGATTATATTGTTGATGCTCTTACGACACTAGATGAGTTCAATTCATATTTTTTATCTAGTTTTACTGATGAGGATGTCGAAACTATAGGGGGTTATTTGATAAATAAATTTGAAAGAGTGCCATTGAAAGGCGAGGTTATTTCAATATCTGACTTATTATTCAAAGTTTTGTCTGCAGATTCCAGAACTATTAAAAGAATAAAAGTGAGTAAGAAAATCTAAAGATATTAGATATTAAAGTGTTCTCTAAGAAAATTATAAAAAAATATATATATGTTTTTACCTTCTTAACAGGAGCTTTATATACATTATCATTCCCTCCATTTAATTTTAAGCCACTAATATTTTTTTCATTAGCTTCTTTTTTTTATTTTCTTATTATTAGTGATCGTAAAAAAAGTATGTTGATATCTTATATATATGCTTTGTCAATTTTTACTACTGGCGTTTCATGGATATTTAATAGTATTTATTTCTATGGAGGAGAGTATTTGGTAATATCTTTATTTTTGACGATGTTATTTATATTATTAATGAGCGCTTTTTTTATACCTATAGGTTTATTCATTAATAAGCAATCTCAAAATGTATCATATTTATATCCGATAATGGTTCCATCAGTTTGGGTATTTATAGAGTTAGCAAGATCATATGTTTTCGGCGGCTTCCCATGGTTACTAGTAGGAACAAGTCAAATAGAAACTCTATTTAATGTAGTTTTCCCTTTATTTGGTACTTACTTCGTAAGTTTTCTAATAGTTATGTTATCCATAATTATCACTCTTATTATCAATGACAGAAAATTCATATTATTGAGTATAAAATATCTAATATCGATAATCGGATTAATTATTATTTTTCAAATCTACCCGCCTAATCTGCTACCACATGAAAATCAAAAATCTTTGAGAGTATCTCTTGTTCAGCCGAATATTCATTTAGGAATTAAATATGATAAAAGTAAAATAAATTTGATTAAAAACAAATATAGTGATTTGTTAGATAATAATATGCATAACTTAATCATCTTGCCAGAAACAGCCATCCCAACTTTATATGAAAGTGATAAAAATTTTTACAAAAATATATTAAAGAATAAGAATACACATCTTATCACTGGTATTTTTCGTTATAACAAGTCTAACAATGAAATTTATAACAGCATGCTGAGTCTAAGTGATAAAGAATATTTTTATGATAAAAGACATATGGTCCCTTTTGGAGAATATACGCCTCTAGACTTCATTTTTGGTTTTATTGGAGAAATTTTAAATATACCAATGTCAAATTTAACCGAAGGAAAAAAAATACAAAAACCATTTATTTTTAATGAAACGAGCATACATCAGTTAATTTGTTATGAAGCTGCCTTTCCATCTTTGCTAAATATAACTAATGATTTTAGTTTTATCGTCAATGTAAGTAATGATGCATGGTTTGGAAACTCACTCGCTCCATATCAACATCTACAAATTGCCCAATCAAGAGCACTAGAATCTAATAAATATCTAGTTAGAGTCGCAAATACCGGTATATCTGCAATAATAGATCAGAATGGGAAAATTGTTAATAAAATTAAATTAAATACTGAAGGTGTAATGAACAGTAGAATATTAGCATTAAAAGGTATCACGCCTTATATGCGTTTTGGTGATTATCCAGTTTTGATGTTAATATTTTCAATTATGTTATTTTACTGGAATAGTTATAAAAAATATGGATAAAGAGTATAAACCAAAAAATATTGAAGAAGATATCCAAGGATATTGGGATAAGTCAAATTCTTTTAAAACGGATTTTACCAATAAAAAAAATAAGTTTTATTGTCTAAGTATGTTCCCATATCCTAGCGGTAAACTCCATATTGGACATGTGCGCAATTATACTATAGGTGATGTAATATCAAGATTAAATAAAATGATTGGAAAAAATATTTTCCAACCAATGGGTTGGGATGCTTTTGGTTTGCCAGCAGAGAATGCTGCTATTGCAAATAAAACCCACCCTTCAAAGTGGACAAAAAAAAACATAGATTATATGAGGCTACAGTTAAAAAGGTTAGGGTTTGCCTATGATTGGAATAATGAGATATCAACTGCAGACCCGAAGTATTACAGATGGGAACAATGGTTTTTCTTGAAATTAATGAAAAAGAACTTAGTCTACCGAAAGAAGTCAGAAGTAAATTGGGATCCTGTTGATAAAACGGTTTTGGCCAATGAGCAGGTTATTGATGGAAAAGGGTGGAGGTCAGGTGCTGCTGTACAGAGAAAAGAAATACCTCAGTGGTTTCTTAAAATTACAGCATACTCAGATGAACTTCTTAACAGCATTGATAATTTAGACGCTTGGCCATCTTCCGTGAAACTAATGCAAAAAAATTGGATTGGAAAATCTGAGGGCGCGAGTATTATTTTTAAAATTTTAGATAGTGATAAAAGTCTAAAAGTTTATACAACTAGAATTGATACAATATATGGTGTTACTTTTTTAGCAATGTCCCCAAATCACAGTTTAATCAAAAGCGCATTAGATTCTAATAGTGAAATTAAATCATTTGTCAATCAATGTTCAAATTTGAAAGTATCTGAAGAAACTATTGGAAATATTGATAAAAAAGGTGTTGATACTGGCATCAAAGCAATTAATCCAATTAATGGAAGAATAATTCCAGTCTGGATAGCTAATTATATTTTATCAGATTATGGAACTGGTTGTGTTATGTCAGTTCCAGGCCACGATGAACGAGACAATGAATTTGCACTTAAGTATAACTTACCTGTAATTGATGTTATTAAATCAAAAAAAGATTTGAAAAATAAGTCAAAAGTATTTACGGATGATGGGATATTAATAAAATCTGATAAATATACAGGTTTAGATTCAGCTATTGCGAGGAAGAGTATCCTAGAAGAACTTGAAAAAAAACATCTTGCAGAGTCAAAAATAAATTACAGACTTAGAGATTGGGGCATTTCAAGACAACGGTATTGGGGTTGCCCAATTCCAATTATCTATCATGATGATGGTACAATTTATCCTGTACCCGAAGAAGATTTACCGGTTACATTGCCAGATGATATAGATTTAAGTGAAGATGGGAATCCTTTGGAAAATCATCCTACATGGAAGTATATTAAATGCCCATATACTGGTAAAGATGCCATCAGGGAAACAGATACATTTGATACTTTCTTTGAGTCTTCTTGGTATTATCTAAGATTCCTATCTCCAGAATATAGTGATGGTTTAATAGAAAAATCTAAAAAAGACTGGTTGCCTGTGGATCAATACATTGGTGGAATTGAACATGCTATTTTGCATTTACTCTATGCTAGATTATTTCATAAATTATTGAGGGACGAGGGTGTTGTTGATGGTGATGAACCATTTCAATCCTTATTATCTCAAGGTATGGTTTTGCAAGATGGTGTAAAAATGTCTAAATCAAAAGGCAATACTATAGACCCAGATGATATTATAAAAAAATATGGTGCGGATACGATCAGGTTATTTATTATGTTTTCAGCGCCACCCGAACAAAGTTTAGAATGGTCTGATTCTGCAATCGAAGGTTCATATAAGTTCTTAAAAAGATTGTGGAATTTAAGCTATGAAGTAAATAAAAATAAGAGCAAAGAAAATATCGTTCACAATGAAAAATCAAAAACTATCCGAACTAAAATCCATAAAACAATTACAAAGGTGACTAACGATTACTTTAAAAGAAAAAGCTTTAATACAGCTATAGCTTCTATGATGGAACTTTTCAATGAGTTAATAAGATATAGTCAAGATAAAAATCATCATAATCAGATTCTTTTAGAAGGATTAGAGAATATTCTAAAGATGCTATCTCCAATTGCACCTCATATAACTCAGAAAATATGGAAAGATTTAGGTAATAAATCAAACGTGATGGATGAATCATGGCCAGTAGCTGATAAAAATGCTTTAGTAGAATCTAAAAAAGAGATTATAGTGCAAATCAATGGTAAACTTAGGGGCAAGGTCATAATTAATATAAATCAAGACGAGAATGAGATAAAAAAATTAGTTATGAAAAATGATAAGATTTCGTCATATTTGCGCGATGTAAATGTTAAAAAAATTATATATATAAAGGACAAACTAATTAATTATGTTATCTGAGGAATGAAAAATATTATTAAAAAGTTTTTTATAATCTATATGTTCATTTTTATATCAGCTTGCGGATATAATTTAAGAGGGGCTTTAGATATACCAACATCCATTAAATCTGTCTCATTGGTATCTACAAGTTATAGTGATTTAGTCAATTCTATAAGTATGTCACTAGTTGCGGATGGAATTGAGGTTCAAAGTTTACAAGACAAGAGTCTTTTTGGAATTAATATCCAGTCGGAAACATTTGATCGAAGACAGTTAACAATCAGTACATCAGGTAGAGTTAATGAGTATGAACTTATTTACCGTATAAGCTATCAAATAAGTGCCCCAAAAGAGGATGCTAAAACCCAGACGATTACATTATATAGAGACTATGCCTACGACGAAAATAATGTTATGGGAAATACTGACCGTGAAGACTCCATCAAAAAAGAAATGATATCAACAGCTACTACGTTGATATTCAATAAACTAAAAGCATCGGCGAAAAAATATAAAAATTAGCTCTTGGTCACAGCATCATATGGTGACTGTCTAATTTTATCGTGGAGATTCATTCTATATTCAATAAACTTATTGATATCATGGAAGTGCATGAATGGATTGCCTCTTATCTGTTCTTCCATTGTGCACTCCCTTTTGACTGAATAATCATGCCCGGGTAATATTAGTGTTTTTTTATCTAATAATGATTCTAAATTTTTTAGACTTACAAACATATCTTCTGGATTACCTCCATGAAGATCACACCGGCCACAACCAAAAACAAATAATGTATCCCCTGCAATCAATTTTCCGTCAATATAATAACATGTAGATCCTGGTGTATGCCCAGGGGTATGAATTGATTTGATTTGTGTGGAACCTAATTGAATGATATCCCCACCATAATTTATTACAAAATTATCATATATTTTTTTCCAAAATATTTTTTCCTTATTATTAATATAAATTTCTAAATCATATTCTTTTAATATCTCATCTATAGCATTAACGTGATCATGGTGACTATGTGTGAGTAAAATCTTATTTAAGATTAAGTCATTCTCTTTTATATATTGATTCACATATGTTAAATCCCAAGCAGGGTCTACAATGGCCGTATGTCTGCTTTTAATATCTGTTATAAGATATATTAGGTTCTGCATT
>MDTB01038564.1_pt1 | contig 15169 bp, 12 predicted proteins | sample 811161 | NCBI WGS metagenome assembly MDTB01 (sample SAMN05326650, study PRJNA326480) | marine metagenome | isolation source: seawater | place: Mediterranean Sea | collected 2009 | reverse complement strand
TTGCAGATGAAATTGTTGATTCATTCCATGATTACAATAAATCAGAATTATTTAATGATTTTTCTACTGATTTGGAAAAAGCCATTAAGAATAAGATTCATCTCAACCCCATCCTTAACTCATTCCAACATACATTTCATAAATATAAAATTGACATAAAACTTGTTGATTCCTTTATGAAAAGCATGAGAATGGACTTAACAAAGAAAAAATATTGTTCAGCAGAGGAATACAGAGAGTATATTTATGGCTCTGCAGATGTTGTAGGCCTGATGTGTTTAAAAGTTTTTGTTCAAGGAAATAATGATCTTTATAAAAAACTTAAGAATAACGCTATGAAATTAGGTTCAGCATTTCAAAAAGTGAATTTTCTTCGTGATTTAAAGGCTGATATAGAGGATCTAAATCGCACATATTTCCCCAATACAAAATTTGATAAATTAAGTGAATCGGAAAAAAACGAAATCATCATTGATATTGAAGATGACTTTAAAGTAGGTTTAGAAGGGATTAAAGAACTACCCCTTGATGCAAAATTTGGGGTTTTTATGGCTTACAGATATTATTATCAGCTACTTAAAAAACTAAAAAAAACTCCAGCAACAGAAATTATAAACAGAAGAATAAGAGTACCCAACTTAAAAAAAATTGAACTACTAACAAGAAGCTACGTAAAATACCAATTAAATCTACTCTAAATGGAAATATTCAAATCAGCAGTTGTCTTTATATCTACATTCATTTTTATGGAATTCATGGCATGGTTCTCTCATAAATATATAATGCACGGTTTTTTATGGACACTACACAAAGATCATCATAACCAAAATCTTAAAACATCATGGTGGGAAAGAAATGATTTATTTTTTGTTTTTTATGCAGTAGTAAGTATGCTTTTCTTCTATTCACAAGTAGAATTAGGTTTTAATTATGGATTTGCAATTGGTTTTGGAATTATGGCATATGGCTTCACATATTTTATGGTTCACGATATTTTTATTCATCAAAGGTTTAAATTCTTAAGGAAAACGAATAATTGGTATGCTAAAGGAGTAAGAAAAGCCCATAAAATGCATCATGCAAACTTAAAGAAAGGTGGCGGTGAAAGCTTCGGAATGTTATTACCCCCGTTAAGATATTTTAAAGATAAATGATATTTTTAACCTTTGATTAAATGAAAGCCAACTCTAAATTTGACTATATAATTGTTGGAGGTGGTCTTTCAGGGCTCCACTTATCTTACTGTTTTTTAAACGATAAATTCTTCAAAGATTATTCATTTTTGATTATTGATAAGGAAAAACCTAAGAGTAATGATAATTATTATTCATACTGGGAAAAAGGAAATGGAAAATGGGATTCTATATTATCTAATAAATGGAGTAAAGCTTATTTTTTCTCGAGTAAAAGAAAAATTGAAATGGACTTTTCAGAATATAACTATAAAACTTTAAGCTCATTAAATTTTTCAAAGTATGTTAAAGGTAAATTAAAAAAGAAAAATAATTTTACGTTTATAAAAGATACGGTACTTAAAATTCGAGAGGAAAAAAATAAAGTGATTGTTGTTGGAAATAAAAGGAATTATAGTGGTAAGCATGTTTTTGATTCAAGGCTTCTTAGCGATACGATAAAAGAAACAGAAAAGCATATATCAATAAAACAACATTTTCTTGGCTGGGTTATTAAAACAAATGAAAAGAAATTTGATAAAAAGACTTTTATTTTCATGGACTATAGAATAAGAGATAATAAAAGAACGGCATTCACTTATATTTTACCATTCAAAAAAAATAAAGCTTTAATCGAGTATACATATTTTTCTAAAAATAAATTTGATAAGAAAGTATATAAAGAGTTTCTTAAAAAATATCTTAAAAAATATTATAATAACATTGAATACAAAATAATTAAATCAGAGTCTGGAGTTATACCTATGACCACATATCCATTTCATTTAGACTCGACAGAAAAAATTACTAAAATTGGTACAGCTGGCGGATGGGTAAAAGCTTCAACAGGTTATTCGTTTAAGAATTGTGAAAAATATTCAGGCAAAATTTTAGAGAATATTAAAGCTGGAAAAGACTTAAAGATAAGAACTGATAAAAAATATTTTTTCTTGGATAAAATCCTTTTGGGTGTTCTCTATAGATACAATTTCCGGGGTGAAATGATTTTCGAAAAGATGATAAGAAGAAATTCTACAAAAAAAATACTACGCTTTCTAGATGAGGACAGTAATATATTTGATATCATGAAAATCATTATTTCAATGAGATCTTTTTACTTTTTGAAAGTTCTTATTCGAAGCCTGTTCAACAAGGTTTTATAGGTTTTCCTTTTTAATCAAATTTAGCGCAGAACCTTCGTCATACCAATCGATTTGAGACTGATTATATGAATGATTTAAATGAACTAAGTCATTTGATCCATCTGAATGCTTCAATTCAATTATAATTTGTTTTCCAGGTGAAAAATCATTTAAGTTTAGAAAACTTATTAAATCATCTTCTAGAAAAAGATCATAATCAGATTCATTCTGAAAAGTTAATGCCAACATTCCTTGTTTTTTTAAATTAGTTTCATGAATTCTAGCAAAAGATTTTACGATCACTGCACAAACACCCAAGTGTCTTGGTTCCATTGCAGCGTGTTCTCTTGACGAACCTTCACCATAATTGTGATCCCCCACAACAATTGTTTTAATATTATTTGCTTTATAATCTCGTTGAGTAGCTGGAACACCAGCGTATTCACCGGTTAATTGATTTTTTACAAAATTAGTTTTCATGTTAAAACTATTCACGGCACCAATAAGACAATTATTTGAAATATTATCTAAGTGTCCACGATATCTTAACCAAGGACCTGCCATAGAAATATGATCAGTGGTGCATTTACCATGAGCTTTTATAAGTAGCCTAGCATCATTAATTTCTCTTCCAATGGGATTAAAGGGATTTAATAGTTGAAGTCTGTCAGATTTGGGGTTTACCGTAACTATCACATCTTTACCATCCTGCTTTGGCTCAATATAACCTGAATCCTTACAATCAAAACCATCTGAGGGAAGTTCAACACCAACAGGCGGATCTAACATCACTTTTTCTCCGCTTTCATTTATTAGGGTGTCTTTTGTAGGATCAAAATCTAATCTACCAGCTATTGCAATTGCAGCAACTATTTCTGGTGAACCAACAAAAGCATGGGTGTTTGGATTTCCATCAGCTCTCTTTGAAAAATTTCTATTAAAAGAATGAACGATTGTGTTTTTTTCTTGACCTTTTAAATCACTTCTGTCCCATTGACCTATACATGGACCACATGCATTAGTAAAAATAGTAGCATTGAGATCTTCAAATATTTTAAGTATTCCGTCTCTTTCAGCGGTATATCTGACCTGTTCAGAACCTGGGTTAATTCCAAAATCAGATTTTGTAATCAAATTCTTATCAACAGCCTGTTTTGCAATTGATGCTGCCCTTGTTAAATCCTCATATGAAGAATTTGTACATGAACCAATAAGTCCCCAATCTACTTTTAATGGCCAATCATTTTCTTTTGCCTTATCTCCTATTTCAGAAACTGGAGTTGCCAAATCAGGTGTAAAAGGACCATTTAAATGTGGTTTAAGTTCTGAAAGATTGATTTCAATTAATTGATCAAAATACTTTTCAGGAGAAATATAAACTTCAGGATCAGCAGTCAAATAATCTTTAATTTTATTAGCCTCAAGAGCAACATCCTCTCGGCCGGTTGCTTTTAAATATCTTTCCATTGATTCATCATAACCAAAAGTTGATGTTGTGGCACCAACCTCAGCACCCATATTACATATAGTTCCTTTTCCTGTACAAGAAAGGGCTTTTGCTCCAGGACCAAAATATTCTATTATACATCCTGTACCACCTTTTACAGTAAGGATTCCTGCAACTTTTAAAATAACATCTTTAGCAGATGTCCATCCGCTTAATTCACCAGTTAACTTAACCCCAATAATCTTTGGAAATTTTAATTCCCATGGCATACCTGCCATTACATCAACAGCATCAGCACCACCTACTCCGATAGCAAGCATTCCTAATCCACCTGCATTTACAGTATGAGAGTCAGTACCAATCATCATACCTCCGGGAAAAGCGTAATTTTCCAATACAACCTGATGAATTATACCGGCACCTGGTTTCCAAAAACCAATACCATATTTATTTGAAACATCTCTAAGGAAGTCAAAAACTTCATTGCTTATTTTATTAGCTCTTATCAGGTCCTTTTTTGCACCCATTTTAGCCTGTATTAAATGATCACAGTGAACAGTGGTAGGAACTGCAACTTTAGGTTTTCCTGCCTGCATAAATTGCAATAAAGCCATTTGGGCTGTTGCATCCTGACATGCTATTCTATCAGGTCTAAAGTCAACATAGTCCTTACCTCTTAAAAAGGGTTTTCTGATTCTATTCCATAAGTGAGAATAGAGGATCTTTTCTGTCAAAGTAAGGGGTGTGCCAACAATATTCTTGGCTTCATCAACATTATTTACAATGTTTGAATATATATTTTTGATCATATTAAAATCAAAAGCCATTATAGTTTAATTATTGTTCAAAACAAAAATAGTCAATAGAAGTAATTAGAAAAAATAAATCAAAAATTATTAATAACTCATAGTTTTTAGTTAGAATAATTTATAATGTCATTAATTTTTTAGCCAATTACTGAAGAATTCACAATTTCCAAATTCGTTATTAATATTAATATAGGTGTCAAATATTTTTTCATTCTGCCATTTTTCAATCTCTTTAATTTGCTTATTCTGTAGTGCTAGTTTTTGGATTTTTAAGTAGTCTTTAGAAAAATCTGCTACATGTTCATCATATCTATCAGAAACAGTTAAAATTTTAAATTTTACCGGATTAAATCTGTCTTCATCTTGAAAAACAATACTTACTTCACCATCTTTTAAATTTGAAATTTGAGAATACAGCTCAGGATCCATTTTAGTCAACTCAAACTTATAATCTTGAGTTTCTGGATTGATAAGCAGCCCTCCGTCATTTCTTGTTTCTACTTCATCACTTGCTTCTTTTGCAGCATCAGCAAAAGAAATTTCACCTTTAACTATTCTTTCCCTAATTTCAACCAATTTATTTCTTGTCTCTTGAATTTCCTTCTGATTAATTTTAGGCCTCAATAATATTGTTCTAATATCATATTCTTGACCTCTAATTTTCTCAAGGTAAATTATAAAAAAACCATATTCCGTCTCAAACGGTTCAGAAATCTCACCCTCAGTTAATGAAAAGGCAACCTCATTAAATTTTTTAATCATTGGAGAGTTTTTCCTATTTATGGAATATTTCCCACCCCTTGTCCTAGAACCTGGGTCCTCACTATATAATACTGCTTTTGAAATGAAACTTGCACCATTATCAATTACATCAGCTTTAAATTCTCTTAACCTGTCAATAACCTTCTGCTTTTCGAGTTGATTAGTTTTGGGGTACAAAACAATTTGGGACACCCTTAACTCAGTACCAAAAATAGGCCTATCGTTTTTTGGAATAGAATTAAAAAACTCCCTTACTTCCTCCGGAGTTACCTCGATATCCTCAATTATTGACTGCTGCATCTTTTTTGCCAATTCAGCATTCTTATTTAGATCGAACATTTCTGATCTCAAATCTTGCTCAGAATCTTTTTTGTAATAATCTAATAATTTGTCCATTGAACCTATTTGCTGAGCTAATCCTTTAACTTGCTGATCTACATATGATTGAATCTCAGAATTATTTACCTCAATACTGTCTTGAATAGCATGATGTTGGTATAATTTATCTTCTAATAATTTTCCAAAAACCTGACATTTTGTAATATTTTCCATTGAAACACCAGAAACCCTAAGTTGCATAAATTGTTTTTCAATATCAGATTCTAAAACAATAAAATCTCCAATAACAGCCGCAACTCCGTCGATTTTTTTTCTCTCTTGAGAAAATATAATTGACAAACTAAAAAATAATATTATTATTAAGTTTTTTTTCATGTTAAAATATATCTAATTTATTGCCTTTTATCGCATCTTGCAGAATATCATTTTTAATTTTTAACATCAATTCTTTTTTTCTTTTGTTTAATGACATGTACTCCAGAGTAGGCGACACATAATCTAATGGGGCATTTTCACCTTTTTGTTCAAATTCAATAATCTTAATCAAATATAAACTTAATGAATCTTTGAATTGAAAAAAATTATAATTTTTTAAACTTCGGTATGAATAATCAGTTAAAAAAGAGAATTTTTGAAATAAATCTTTTTCTGTAATCCATTTATCTGCTGACATTGAATATCTTTTAAATCTGTAAGAAATTGAATCTAAAAAAATTTTGTCATTTTTATTTAATCTTTTTAATCTTGACCTAATCGAATATATATCCGAAAAGTCTATAGGAAGCTCAACATATACATATTTAAAAATATCTTCATTCAAATTGAATAAACTCTTATTGAAGTTGTAAAAATCTTGAATTTCAGCAGAATCAATTTCTACATTTAGTGATGAATTAACAAGAGCTTCAAGATATGCCTCAGAGAGCATATTTTGTCTATAATCTTCAACTAATAAACGAATCTTTTCAAGTTTATTTTCGTCAAGATTTAATTCAGCTCTTTCAATTAATATTTTTTCAATTGCCCATGAATTAATAATATTATTTGCTAATCCAATAGAATCAACTTTATCAAAATCACCCATTAAAGTTAACAACTCATGAACAGATAAATAATTATCACCATATCTTGCAATATTTTTAGAACTACCCTCTGAAACAAAATCACAACTTAATAAAAGCGTTAAAGACGATAAAATAAAAAATCTGATTATCATTAATTATATTTTCTCTTTAAACGCCTTACCATTTTAGTATTTAAAATCACTTTATGCTTAAGCTTTAATGAATTGATCCATTGCTTTTCTTGAAAATCTTGAAAATCACCAATGATTTTACCCCTATCCTCTTCAAATGATAAATAATTATTTTTATTCTTATTAAAAAAAGTTTTTAAATTCATGGAATCTGAATCTTTAAATGTCCATATTTTATCTTGCATCAAGTTAAATAATAATAAACCCTCTCTATATTCTCTTACTATAAATTTATAATCATTATTCTCCGTTTCAAGATTATTTTTATATAATTCTAAAACATTATAATTTATAAATCTTTTATATGAATCCGAAATCAATTTTTCATATGAAACGACTTTACCCTTTTTTTGATTTTCCTTTAAAAAATTTGCAAAATCAACATATTTTAAGTTTTTGTTTGAAATTTTTATTAATAATTTATTCCTGTCAATTGTTTCAGGGAAATCCCACTCCCCATTAAAATAATCTGGATCTAATATTGAGACAAAGTAGCTAAGATTATCATTATCATAAACTAGACCATATCTTTTCAATAACATTTTATAGAACGAATCTGAGATAATACTAAATCTTGAACTTTTCTTAAGCTTATTTAGAAGTATTGATTTAATCTCTTCAAAACTTTTTATATTTTTTCTATTATATAATTTTATAATATGCCATCCATATTTAGTTTCAACAGGCCCAGAAATGTCATTTTTTTCTACAAGATTAAAGGATGCTTTTTCAAAAGGAATTGAATTAATTTGACCACTAGAAAAGGGTTTTAATCTACCGCCACTAAAAGAAGAGTTTTTATCCTCAGAATATTTTTTTGCCAGGTATTCAAAAGAGAGTCCATTATTTATAGAATCTAAAATATTGTTAATTCTCTCATTTGCATTGGGTTTATTCTTGTAGAGCATTATATGACCAACTGTAACCTCGCCTAATGAAGATCTTTTGTCATTAACTTTTAATATGTGAAAACCAAATTTTGATCTAAACGGTGCTGAAACCTCAGCAACAGGCGTATTATAAGCAATATTTTCAAAGCTGTAAATCATTTTAAAGGCTGAGAAATATCCTAAATCCTCTACGATTAATTTTTTTTCTTTATTATGTTTAATGTTAAATTCATTAATTGACTCAATTAAAAATGATTTTCTCAAAGAATTTAATTTGTTATATACTTTTGTAGTATCATTGTCATTTTCATCCATTCGTATTAAAACATGGGACACATTAACCTCATATTTAGTTCGATCGTAAGCTTCTTTTAAAAAATTATCTTGTGTTTCTTTATCAGTTAAATAACTATTCTGAAGCTGCTTTGTATATTTAGTTAATTCTTTTTTGTACTCAGTTTTATTATGCAACCCTAATTCATAGGCTTCAGCAAGCTTTAGCTTATAATTTATAAACAATTCAAGATAAGTATCAAAATCTTTTTGGTTACTTTCATCTATCAAATCAATATTTTTATTATATACTCTATGAAAATCTTCAGCAAAAACAATACTATCATTTACCTTGAACAAGAAATTTTTTTCAAGCTGTGCAAAGGAAATAGAGTTGAATAATACTAAAAAAGATAAAAGTATTTTCATTTTTTTTATTTGATGAACAAAAATAAAAATATATAGGATATAATTTCTAATTATCTAGAGTAATTTGGAGCTTCTTTGGTAATATTCACTCCGTGTGGATGACTTTCAACAATTCCGGAGGTTGTAATTTTTACAAATTTTGAAATCTTTTGAAGCATATTAATATCTTTTGCTCCACAATATCCCATACCTGCTCTAAGTCCACCAACGAATTGGTGTATACTTTCAACTAGATCTCCTTTATAAGGGACCCTTCCTACAATACCTTCAGGTACCAGTTTTTTTATATCGCTCTCAACATCTTGGAAATATCTGTCTTTACTACCTTTATTCATAGCTTCTAAAGACCCCATCCCTCTGTAAGATTTAAATTTTCTTCCTTCAAAAATTATTGTTTCGCCAGGTGATTCTTTGGTTCCAGCTAACATTGACCCCAACATTACACATGAAGCACCCGCTGCTATAGCTTTGGAAATATCTCCAGTGTATTTTACACCCCCGTCAGCAATAACCGGAACTTTATTTTTGACACTACTACACACCTCAAGTATTGCAGAAAATTGAGGCACACCAACACCTGCAACAATTCGAGTAGTACAAATTGAACCAGGACCAATACCAACTTTAATTCCATCTGCACCAGCCTTTAATAAAAAATTAGCTGCTTCAGCAGTAGCTATATTTCCAACAACTAAATCGACATTATCGTTGAATTTCTTAAGCTCATTCAACAATAAAACTACTCTTTGAGTATGTCCGTGGGCTGTATCAATAACTATAGCGTCAACCCCAGACTTAATTAATGCTTTTGATCTTTCTAGTGAATCGTCAGTTACACCTATTGCAGCTGCGACTCTAAGTCTACCATATTTATCTTTATTAGCAATAGGCTTCAGCTTTAACTTAGTTATATCACTGAAAGTAATTAGTCCGACTAACTTGTTATCCTTAGTTACAACAGGAAGCTTTTCAATTTTATTTTGCTGCAAAATAATTTCAGCTTCCTGCAGTGATGTGCCCTCTCCTACTGTGATTAGATTATCTTTTGTCATCACATCAGTTATAGATCTGTCATTTTTCTTTTCGAATCTCAAATCTCTGTTAGTTACAATCCCTTTTAGAAATCCAGAATTATCAACAATGGGGATCCCTCCAATTTTATTTTCTCTCATACTTTTTTTAGCATCTGAAACAACCGAATTAAGAGGAAGTGTAACCGGGTCTATAATCATTCCGCTTTCAGCACGCTTTACCCTTCTAATTTTTTCAGCTTGCTGTTTTATTGACATATTCTTATGAACAACTCCAATCCCTCCCTCTTGCGCAATGGCAATTGCCATCCTGCTTTCTGTTACTGTATCCATAGCAGCTGAAACAATAGGGATATTTAATGGAATGTTTTTTGAAAATCTACTGTTAATATTTACATCTCTTGGTAAAACATTGGAAAAACCAGGTACCAAAAGAACATCATCATATGTGAGGGACTCAGAAATAATTTTATTGGGAAGTTTATACATGCAATTAGTAATTAATTGCATGCAAATATACAAATTGAAAATTAAAATATTTCTAAAAATTATCTGTAGTTTAAAAAAATGTCACTAGCATAATTATATACTGCCTCAAATTTCAAGGGATTAATGCCTGATTCAATACCTTTTTCTTGACAAAAAGAAATTATTTTCTCAGTTGGCATATTTCCAATCATTTTATCAGATGCCATTGGACATCCACCAAATCCTTGAATAGCACCGTCAATTCTACGACATCCTGAGTTATATGAAACTTCAACTTTATCTCTCCATAATTTAGGGTGAGTATGAATATGTAGTCCAAATTCAATACCTGGATACTTTAAAGAAAGATATTCATAAATCTGACTAATCATTAGAGGTGTAGCTGAGCCTACAGTGTCACTTAAGGAAATTAATTTTATACCTAAATCAATGAGTTTTGATATCCAGTTGTCAATGATATTTAAACTCCAAACTTCGCCGTAAGGATTTCCAAAACACATTGATAAATAAACAACTAATTGCTTTTGACTTTGACAAACAATATTATTTATAACAGAGAGATTTTCAAAAGACTGCTCAATTGTTTTATTGGTGTTTCTCATTTGAAAATTTTCTGAGATTGAAAACGGATAACCTACATATGAAATTTGATTAAAATTTGATGCGAGTTCAGAACCTAGGATATTAGCAACTATTACTAATAGCTTTGAATGTACCCCATCTAAATTTAATGAATTAATAACTTCGCCAGTATCTGATAATTGAGGTATTACTTTTTTAGAAACAAAGCTACCCACATCAATTGTGTTAAAACCTACACCTAATAAGCTTTGAATATATTTAATTTTCTTTTCAGTAGGAATAAATTTTTTAATACTCTGCATAGCATCTCTTGGACATTCTATGATTTTAAGTTTATGCATTAAAAAAAATATTAAGTTAAAGTTATATTATTTTCAGTAAAAAAAATCAGAAAAGCAATTAGAAGTAAAACCGAAACATTAAAATATTTTATAAAAATTTTAAAGTTGTTATTCTTAGAAAAATTTCTGTAAATGAAATCGGAAAATATAATAATTATGCTAAAAACCACAAAAGTGATCGTAATAAAAATTACTCCTAGTATTAAAATTTGAAACTTAAAGGATAGTGTTTTAGAAAATAAAAAATTTGGAAAAAATAATGCAAAAAATAAAAATACTTTTGGATTTAGTAAATTCATTAAAATTCCGCGTTTAAAATCTTTAAAAAAAAATTTAGAAACTTCAACTTCTTCAAATTTATCTTGATGATTTTTAGAAATATATATCGAATATGATAGAAATAAAAGGTATAGTATACCCATATATTTTATAAATTCAAAAATTACTTCATTTTGTATAATTAATGCATTTAAACCATAGGATAGCAGTATTGTATGAATCATACAACCAATTAGTAAACCAATTAAAAATGCTATTCCGTATAATTTTCCTGATTTAGACGTGAGAGCTGTTAAATATATGTTGTCAGGGCCCGGACTGAGTGCAAGAAGAAAACTCGATAATGCAAAAGAAAATAACATTAGGGTTAAAAGAAATTGGTTGTAGCAATATAAATTTAATTATTTTTGTTTTATTAATTCATAAAACAATTAGGCAAAGTTATGTTGAGTAAAAATTATTATAAAAGATTGTTTTTATTATCCTCCCTACTGATTAATTTTTCGATTTTTTCAAATGAAATTGATGAATGCCTAACATCATTACCAGCAAATTTTATAGAAATCGAGAACCAAAATAGATTAGTATTTCAAAATTACATAAATGAGTACTACAATATAATAGAACTAAAATCATCCACTGCAATTACTAATGTGCCGGCCAAAATACATATTGTAACTGACTCATTTGGTAGTACGACAATATCCGTAGATGAAATTTTAGAAGAAATTGATGAAGCAAATTCATTCTTGGCCAGTGCTTTCTTAGAAATAACAATATGTGATGATATTAACTATATAGCCGATAATTCGTTATATAATTTTGATACAAGTGACCAAGCAAGTTTATATGAAAATAACCAGGCTGATATTATGAATATATATTTTGTCGAATCCATTTCCAACGGAGACAGTAATTATTGTGGTTATACATATTTACCTGGACAAAACTCTCAGTACTATGATGTGATTGTTATGGACAATCAATGCACAAATGATCCAATTAGCTCTACACTAATTCATGAATTTGGTCATCACTTTAATTTGATCCATACCCATGGATCATCAAATAGTAATCTAACGGATGAATGGGTAAACGGGGGTAATTGTAGTTATGCTGGTGATAGAGTGTGTGATACACCTGCTGATCCACAACTTAACAGTTCAAATGTTAGCTCAGTTAATTGTATGTACACTGGTAATGAAATAGATGCTCAAGGTCAGTTTTTTGACCCTGACACCTCCAATATAATGTCATATTCACCTAACACTTGCACAGACCACATTAGCAACCAACAGTTTGCAAGAATGTTTGCCGGATATCACACGTTTAAATCATATTACAAATGTCCTACGTTTAATATTGACTTTACAACAGAAAAACAAGAAACATGTAATGATTATTTAGTGGTTAACTTCTCAGATTTAAGTATTGGTGCAACAACCTGGCAATGGGATGTAAACGGAGATGATATTATTGATTACACAGAGCAAAACCCTACCCATCAGTATAGTCCTGGAAATTATGATGTCGCTTTATCGATTTCAAACGGATCAAATTCAATTACCAAAGTTTTTCCATCCTTAATAAACTTTTCATCAAACTTTATTGAAACAGAAAAGATAATACTAAATCTGATGATTGTTGATTTAAACGAAAATAGTTGGGAGTTTAAAAACGAACAAAATGAAATACTTTACAGTGGCGGGCCATATGATCAAGGTGGTGAATATAGCTATGAATTTGTTATTGAAGACTCAGGATGCTACAACTTTACAATATATGATACCGCAGGTAATGGATTAAATGAATATAGTGTTAACAATGGTAAATACGAATATTATGAACTGCTTACTGAAGATGGAAATACAATTCATTCAAATACTGATTTTGGTTATGAAGAATCAAAAGTGATTAACACATATTCATTAAACATAACCCAAGACGATGTTAACAATGTTTACGTATACCCCAATCCAACGAAAGATTTTCTGAAAATAACAAATACAAACAACTTACCTGATTTTTATTCGATATATGATTTGAATGGTAGATTATTATTTTTGAAAACCATAAATCAAGAAAATGACCTAATAATTGATATTCGTGATTTAGAAGAAGGCATGTATTTTATCTCAATAGGATATAATCAGCAGTTGGTAAGATTAAAATTCTTTGTTCGTTAGTAACTCCCTGTTTATTTTTTTTGCAATTCCTGGGCCCTCATAAATTATTCCAGTATATAATTGAATTAAATGTGCTCCAGCTTTTAATTTTTTGATGGCTTGATCTGTTGACATAATTCCACCAACACCTATAATTGGAAGGTTTCCATTAGTTTTTTTAGAAATAAATGAAATAATTTCGTTGCTTTTATCATGTAAAGGTTCTCCACTAAGACCTCCTTTTTCAGATTTATTTTTAGACTTTAGACTAGGGAAATTTGTTGTTGTATTTGTGGCAACAACTCCATCAATTTTATTTTGAGTGATCACTGAAAGAAGCTCTATTATTTTATCTTCGTTTATATCTGGTGAAATTTTAATTAAAATCGGTTTAACAATTTTTTGATTATTCCTGAATCTATTTAAATCTTTAAAAAGATCATTTAAGAAATCTCTTGATTGCAACTCTCTTAATCCTGGGGTATTTGGCGAACTAACATTTACAACAAAATAGTCAACAAAATCGTACAGCTCTTTAAAACAGAAAAGATAGTCTTTTGACGCTTCATCATTTGGGGTGATTTTATTTTTACCTATGTTACCGCCAATAATAACTTTGTAATTATTATTAAGTCTTTTTTTTATACTTACAACACCATCATTATTAAATCCCATTCTATTAATAATAGCTTTATCTTCTTTTAATCTGTAAAGCCTCTTTTTTGGATTACCATTTTGAGGTTTTGGAGTTACAGTACCTATCTCAATAAATCCAAAACCGAACTTTTCGAATTCTGAAATATGTGTTGCATTTTTATCAAAACCAGCAGCTATACCAACCGGATTAGGAAAAGTTAGACCAAAGAGGTGCCTTTTAAGTTTATCATTTTCTACTTTAAAATATGACTTGGTCAAAAATCCAAGAAAGGGAATTTTAAAAACCGTTTTTATGCAAAAGAATGTGAAATTGTGAATTTTTTCTGGGTCAATTAGGAACAAAAAAGGTAAAATTAGCTTCTTATACATATTTAAATTAAGCTAAGTCTATTTGTTTAATTCATTTGACGCATCCATTGAAATCATTGTTTTATTAAATTTTAATTTACCAGCTGTTGTCTCAATTATGCAAGTGCCCTCCTTTAGATTTATATGATTAATCCTTCCATACATACCACTTTTCATAACCACTCTGTCACCGGTTTTTAAATCAGCTATAAATTTTTTTTCTTTCTTGGCCTTTGAAATCTGCGGTCGTATCAAAAATAAATATATGACCAAAAACATTAAAATGATTGGGGTCATCTGGTAAAAACTTTCCATAACTACTGAATAATTGGTCCTGCAGGTTTACCTCCATTAGGATTGTTAATAAAAGCAGAAATTCTAACAGACTCGGTTCCTTTTTGGGTATTTGCTTTGATTGTAACAGTTTTAGAAGTTTTATTCATCCCCTTACCATTAAATTTAACGTTAAATTGAGATGATTCTCCAGGTAGTAATGGAGCTCTACTCCAATCCTGAGGAACTGTACAGCCGCATGTTGATTTAATCTCAGTAATAACTAGGGGAGCTTCTCCTGTATTAGTATATGAGAATACCGTTTCTTGTGCCTGTCCGTCCATAATTGTACCAAAATCATGTTCTGTCTTGTCAAAAGTCATTACCGGGAACTTGGACGGCACATTGTCTCTAACCGAGGCTAGTTCCACATTTTCAGATTTTACTTTGCTAAATGGATCATCACCACAAGATGTAAAAACAAAG
>MDTB01005755.1_pt1 | contig 15169 bp, 17 predicted proteins | sample 811161 | NCBI WGS metagenome assembly MDTB01 (sample SAMN05326650, study PRJNA326480) | marine metagenome | isolation source: seawater | place: Mediterranean Sea | collected 2009 | reverse complement strand
TGTAGTTCAATTAATGGGATATGTATCTGATCCATTTATTATTGTTATGGAATACTTACCTAATGGTGAATTATTAAAATATGTTAAAAATAATAGTTTATCAAATAAAAAAAAGGTAAAAATTTGTTTAGATATTTTAAAAGCTTTAACTTATTTACATAATCGAAAGCCATTTTCTATTGTTCACAGAGATATTAAACCACAAAACATTGTAATGTCTCCATCTGGTACTGCAAAATTAGCTGATTTTGGAATTAGTCGTATTTTAACAGGTGAATCACTTAAAAAAACTCTCAGTTTGGAAGGTATGTTAAACTGTATTAAGGAAGAGCCAAATGAACCACAATTTGATAAACAAGAAATAACCACAATTAATACACTTCATAATTTAGTTGAAGAAGATGAAGAAAGTAAAAGTCAAAAAAACGAATTAACAAGATTTGTTGGTTCTATTCGATATATGTCTCCTGAAGTTAAAAACAATGAACATTACGATCATAAAATTGATATATGGAGCGCAGGAATAATATTTGCAGAACTATTTGAAAATAAACGATACAATAAAGATTTTTATTGGGAAAAAACTCCCAAAAAAATAAAACATATTATTGTTACTCACATGTTACGAGAAGATCCAAAAGATAGATTTAATGCAGGTGAATTGTGTAATTTATTTTCACAAATTGAAAATAACATGAAATCATATTATTTTTTTTAAAATTTTTTCAGCACTATAAGTAACTAATAAACTTGATCCCAACAACATTTGTGAAGATCTAGCTACTTTAATATTAGTTAAAAAATCTGGATACTTGTCCCAAATTAAATGTCTTATTCCACCCAAGCTATGGTAACATAAAGGAAATAATCCTATATAATTTATTCCGTTTTTTACATATTGTGGAAACGATTTGTAAGTGGACTGAATATTATCTTGATGTTTATTAGGAAGTAAACAAAAAAATCCGGAACCTATAAACACACCAGTTAATGCGACTCCAGTAATTCGTGTAGTAATAGATGACAATGCAGTAATTGGAAATTTATAAATAGAAACATGAGGAGATATTTTCATTATAATTGCTTAAAGAATTATATTTAAATTATTATTATGTATCAATTTTTGAGTCCAGACAAAAATAATGTTTTGTTAAAAAAATATCATTTTTCCAATAAATTATTAATTCCATTATTTATTCCTAGTCTTTTATTACCAAAATCTAATGGGAAAAAAATAATAGATTCTTTAAATACAATACATATTGGATTCCATTCATATGTATCATTATCTTGTATTATTTCTGACTATATAAAACCTACATTTTTACAAAAAACAGCCAGAATAATAAATGTAAAATCACACGCAATAGCATCCATAGGTTTATTGTATTATATATTTAAAAATAAATAATTGTAATATATATTAATGTTTAAAAATACAATACGAAAATTTTCAACTATAAAAATTTATAGAAATAATAAAAGCAAAACCCATATTGATTCTTTTAAAGTAGATAAAAAAGATTGTGGACCCATGGTTTTGGATGCTTTAATTCACATAAAAAATAATTTAGACAAAACACTAGGATTTAGGCGTTCGTGTAGAGAAGGAATATGTGGATCATGTGCAATGAACATTAATGGAAAAAATACACTTGCATGTTTAACTCCTATTGAAGAAAAAATGTCTATTTTCCCATTACCTCATATGCCAATTATTAAAGATTTAATTCCAGATATGACTAATTTTTATAAGCAATACAAAGAGATTAAACCTTGGTTACAAAGAACACCACCGCACGATGTTTTTGAATCAAGTAAAAATCACGAATTGTTACAACTACCAAGTGAAAGAAAAAAATTGGATGGTATGTATGAATGTATATTATGCGCATGTTGTTCAACATCTTGTCCAAGTTATTGGTGGAATTCTGATAAATATTTAGGACCAGCTGTATTAATGCAAGCCTATCGTTGGATAGAAGATTCAAGAGATACGGAAACAAAAGACAGAATGAAGTACTTGGATGATGCTATGAAATTATATAGATGTAAATCTATAATGAATTGTTCAAATACATGTCCAAAAGGATTAAATCCTGGACAAGCAATCGGTAAATTAAAGAAAAAAATAAACGATGAGTTACATTAGTTTACTTATTTTTTGGCATAAATGAAACACCACATCCACATGTTGATGCTAATGATTTATCGATATCATATTTAAATTTACTTTCATAAATTCCTTTCGAATAATCTTCTTGTACATAATCAATAGTTGTTCCAAATAAATGCATTTCAGAAATTGGATCGACGACTACTTTTAACCCATTATTTTCTAGTATAGTAGGCTTCATTTTCATTATTTTTTTTTCTTCTTTTTCAGGCATAACTTGTAAATTGAAATTAAAACCGTTACATCCTCCTGATGTAACACCAAATAAAAAGTCTTTTTTACTATTAGATTTATTTATTATGTTATGCATTTTAGACCAAGCATTAGTTGTAATATGAATAATTTGCTTCATATATTCATATTACAAAAAGATTTATACAGTTTTAAAAAGTTATTTTTTTGCTTTTTGCTTTTTGGTTACCTTTTTACCTTTTTTAGATTTAGATTTTTTTGATTTTTTAGATTTAGATTTTGTAGATTTAGATTTTTTAGATTTTTTTGATTTTTTTGATTTTGTTTTTCGTTTTCCTCCACTTGAAGTAACGTCGGTATTTTTGCCAGTAGTATTGGTATTATTGCCAGTAGTATTGGTATTATTGCCAGTAGTATTGGTATTATTGCCACTATCATTTTCATCTTCATTTTCATCTTTGCCCGGAGGTTTTAAATCATCAATTGGGAGTTTTGGATTATTAATACCTGAAGCTTCATTATACAATAATATCATATCGGTATTACTTAAAGAAAGGGATCCAGTTTTAGGAAGCAACAATGCTAGTCTATAGGTAATTATTTTTAAACCAGAAGTTAATAAGGTTGGCGTATTTAAAATAGCTGTAAAAATAACTCCCAGTTTTGTGATTGAACCAGGATTTCCATTCATAGCATTTATAATATCACGCCATAAGCTATTGTATGCAACACATACTGGGTTTCCTAAACCTATTGTATCCAAAAAAAGATTAGGAAGACTACCACATTGATTATTAAATGCAGATGACAATCCATCTATTATTCCTTGCACAGCAACAGTTTCACTAGCGGTAGCAGCCATGTAACCCAAAATTATAACTATTAATACATAAATTGCATTTTTAAATGTTGTCACATTTAAATAACGCTCTCCTCCTTTTTGATGATAGTTTCTTTTTGATCCTTTCTTCTTTAATTTTTTTCCTCCTGTAGGAAGGGAAGGACAAATTTTAAGTTTTTCAATTACCTCATCCATTGGTACTCCATTGTCTTTAAACATAAGTTTAGTTTCTTCTATTCCATTTTTCAAATCTTCTTTTTGTTTATCAGTAATAATTATACATTCATCACTAATTGTTGGGGAATCCATTATAATATTATACTATAAAAAAATTATATTTTTATTTTCTTGCATTTATTGTCCATTTGAAAAGTAGCATGTTTATCGCCTTTTGGAACTATTTTTATAATGCATTTTGATTTTTTACCATACAATGGCTCTGTACACCCTCGTTCCCTTTTACGCGTTTTTTTAAATTTAAATAATTTTGCATTATTTTGGGTACATCTAGCTCTAAAGTGTTCGTAGCGTTCTCTAACATCACAATAACTTAATCCAGACTTTTTACCTAAATTTTTATTTATTCTTTCATGTAAATTATAAACATAAGAAGAAAAAGATTTTCTATTTTTCATACAAGACATTGTTAACGGATAAACTTTAAAATTTTTCTTTAAGTTTTCTCTACAATATTTGCAAGGAAGTACATGAACTAAATTTAGCATCATATTTCTATAATGTTTCTTTTGCTCTGTAGATGGTTTTACAGGATAATTAAAACTAATCATATGTAACGAATGCCATAAAGCAGGTCCCCATGCTGAAGTTTGCATACCATCAGCAGCATCATAATCTTTTAACTTAAAAATTCTTTTTTTAGATTTATTATTATTTTTAATGTTATTTTTATTTTTACGAGTTTTCATATTACATTATTTAGAGAAAAAACTTTCCACAAATATATATAATGACAAGTCATCCAACTGAATTATACCAAGATTTTTGTGATAATACAAAAACTACATTTTACTTAAATATTTCTGCATTATTACTTATTTTAGTATTTTTAGTTAGTCCTTTAAGACTTTCTAAAGCAAATAATATGTTGGTTAAGCTGTTTATTGTTTCTATTTTAAGCTATTCACTCTATTTGACGGTATTTTCTTCTTATTCATTGGTAAATATTGATAATTTTTTCTACGACGCATCTTTAGGAAATGTAAGAACTAATATTGGATTAAATTTAATATTAGGAATGACAATGTTGTATTTTATATTTTATTTACTATATTCACTGGTTTATTAATTCGTTGTAAAATAAATATGTTTTATATTTAAAAAATATATAACATGTTTGAAAATTTACAAACCAATGCTTATTCTTTACTAACAAGCTACAAGTTTTGGATAATTATTTTAGTTATTATTATATTCCTTTATGCTGCAGTTTGGGTATATCAAAAATACATTGAGCCAAAATTGAATCCTTCGTTTATACCTAATAATGAATTTGTAAATGAAGACTCTATTGGCCCTGGTGGTGGAGAAGAAGTTGAATTATTAATGTTTACTGTAGAATGGTGCCCGCACAGTAAAAATGCCATTCCAATTTGGGAACAATTAAAAGATGAATATAATTTGAAAGAATACAATGGTTACAAGTTAATTTTTAGGCAAATTGACGGGGAAAAAAATCCCGAATTAGCCGACAAGTATAAAATAGAAGGTTATCCTACTATAAAATTAGTAAAAGGTAACCAAATAATAGAATATGATGCCAAACCTTCAGTTGCACATTTAAAAGAATTCTTAACTGCTTACTTGTAAACTATCTAAAAAATCTTTCCCTGATTGAACCCCATAATCAAATAATTCGATTCTTTTTTCACTTTCTGTTAAATAATTTGTCCAGCTTGAAAAATCCCCATTTATTTTACTGCAATCTAATTTTATTTCATATGGAATAGGTGTAGCTTCTCCGTTGTTGTTTTGAAAATATTTTACAATTATGCCTAATACTTGTTGAAAATATTGAATAAAATTTGTATTTTCTTCAATGTTTTTTTCCTCTTCTTTATAAATATTTCGTACTCCAAGTATATTTTCCAATGGACAATTGTTATCTTTTATACAATTATTTAATGGATAATTATTAATAAACCCCCCATCAATATAACATTTTCCTTCCATAAAGATAGGTTTAAATAAAAATGGAAAAGCACTTGTCATTTCTAGTGCTTTTATTAAAGTTAAATCAGGAAATGTCTTGTAGTTTATATCAATTGTTTTTAAACTATTTAATTCTACTGCAAAGAAATGATGTTCAATATTACTAAATTCATAAAACTCTTTCATTGTAATATTCATTGATAAATCTTTGGCTTCTAACAATGGTTGTAAAACTAGCTCTGGAAAGTTAAAACTGAGTATAGATTTCCTATAAAAAAATTCAAAAAAATCTTCAGGTTTTATTTTTATTACTGTATCCCATGGTCTTTTAATTAAATAATCATCTAATGTTTTCAAGTCATATTTTAAAGAAAAAAAAACACCTATTATTGCTCCAATAGAAGTACCATATATGGTCTTGATATTATCCATATTTACTATACCGTGTTCAATTACAGTTTTTAACGAACTGTAACTTAGTAATCCAGTTGGTCCACCACCATTTATAACTAAATGTTCAATCATTATAATTGGTAATCGTATTTTTTTTAAACTTTTTTTTCTAGTAAAATGTTAATATGAATATTTTTAATTTAACGGATGATGATGAAGTTGTAGACAAATTAAATTTGGATGATTTATTTGAAAAAAAGAGAGAAATTGCCGAAAATAAACTTCAACTATATAATAAAATTTTAAACAGAATCCATGAACGAATTAAATTGACATCTAGACAAAATCAAGGAAAAGAGCAATTCTGCTGGTATCTTATTCCTGAAATGATGATCGGTGTCTCTAGGTATGATGTAGAAGAATGTACAAATTACATTTTACGAAAATTAAGGGAAAATAATTTTCAAATTCGTTATACACATCCTAACTTATTATTTATTAGTTGGAAACATTGGCTACCTGGATATGTTCGTCAAGAATACAAAAAACAAACAGGACAAGCAATAGACGGATTAGGAAATTTAGTAAATCCGGAAACTATTAAAGAAGAAGATAATACTAAGAATCTTTTATTAAATACCCCAAAAACAGTAAAAGAAAAGGAAAAGAACAATCCATTTAATTCTACCAAAAATTATAAACCGTCTGGAATTTATAATAACGAGTTGATGGAAAAAATAAATGACAAATTTAAAATATAAAATTTATAAATTTTTTTTATATTTTGAAAAATGAACATTCGTTTTTGGCCAAATGCATACCTCAAAAATGGATTTTCATTATTTTAAGGATAAAATGTTCTTCTACATATACATCTACATTAATTTTTCTTATTTTTTTGGCTTATGTAGTGAATGAAGGTAAAATAAAAATATTTACCTACATATCAAGAGAATTTATTGCACCTTTTTTTTACAAAAATACTTTGATAAATGTAGTAAAACCACTTTTGCAACTTTTTTTTTAAACTTTTCTGGAGTTTTGAAAAATACACAAGAATTTTATGTGTTTTTTTTGATTTCCGAAAATAAAATGAAAAAATTAGTAAAAAATCACTTTAGACCTAAATGCTCTAAATTCAAAAAAAATAATTTTCAATATGTTATTGTAAAAAAAATTTTTTTTTAAACAAAAAGTAAAAAATATTTAGAGACTTTTTTCTGTTGATAAATAAATGACTATTGTTGATAAAAAGGCTGGCCAAAATAGTCCCAAAAATTTTTATTGTGATGTATGTGATTATACATGTAGCAAAGCATCTCACTTTAAGCAACATTTATCCACAGCAAAACACAAAAATCAACATTTATCAACATTTATCAACAAAAAAGGCAAAATAGTCCCAGAGCTTTTTAGGTGTGAATGTGGTAAAACATACAAGGGTCGCGACGGCTTATGGCGTCACAAGAAGGTCTGTTTATCAACGCCTGTCAACGAGTTATCAACAACTCATTTCTCGTGTGACTGTGGACAATTATTTAAAAATGTACAAGACTATAAGCTTCATATGAATTCTTGCTCGAAGAATGTAAACAATGAAATCTTTAAAACTATGGTAAAAGCTCTTTCATCTGTCACATCTTCAAAAGATGAAATGAAGGAAATGGTAACTTCAATGATAAAAGACAATCAGGAATTACATAAAAATTTTATAGATAATATTCCAAATATGACTGGGACTGTAACAAATTCTCATAATACTTATCATACAAATAATATAAGTAATAATTTTAATATTCAAATGTTTTTAAATACACATTGTAAAAATGCAATGAATTTAACTGATTTTATTGAAACATTACCAATTACAAATGAAACATACGATAATACAATAGAAAATGGATTAACAAAAACAATTACTACAATGTTTGTAGATGGGTTGAAAAATTTAGATTTACTAGAAAGACCGATTCATTGTACTGATCCAAATAGAAAAACGCTTTATATAAAAGAAAATGATGTCTGGGAGAAAGATAATGAGTTAAAAAGTATAGAAAGTGGAATAAAAAAAATAGCTTTGAAGCAAAGAACTTCTATTAATAAGTGGCAAGATGCAAATATTGGATGGGATAAAGATGAAAATTTGCAAACACGAATGACGAAATTAGTATTTAATTCAATGACATCAATCGAAGAAGATGAAAAAGAAACAAATAAGATTATAAAAGCTATTGGTAAAAATACCTACCTAACAAATGAAATTAAAGATGAATATAAATAAGTTAATATTAGTTTACTTATATTTTTTGTTTTAACAGTTGTATTTCATTTTCAAGATTTTGAATTTTTTGTTCATTATTTTGTTGGCTATTTTCTTCTGAACTATTTGAAGTCGATTTATTTTCAATTTGTATAGGTTCTGTAGAAGAAACAGAGTTATTCACTGTATCAGAGTTTTCTGTGGGTGGATTTGTGTTACCCTCTTCTTTATTCGTTGGTTCATCAGCTACAGTACTATTGATTTTTTCTGATAATGAAGAAATTTGCGCATCTGCCAACATCTTTCCTTGGTTGGCAACAATAGCCTCGAATATTTTTAATCCAGTTAAAAAATTTTCCTCGCATGTAGCATATAATGAAATAATTATTTTTCTAGTTTCATTTACTAAGTTGGTTAAAGATTCTTGATTTAATTTGGGATTTACAATTATCAAATGTTTTGTAGTACTTTCATTTATTTCTTGATTTTGACTACTATAAACAAATAACTTATTAATTATTTCCATTAGTTTATTTTGATTGCCTTCGATGTTGGACATCATAATTTTTACATTATCAGTGTATTGTTTAAATAATTTTTCTTTTAATGTACCTTCGTATGTTTCATTATAAGGAGCTTTATTTTTGTTTGCAGATTTTTTACATCCTTTTAAATTTTTAAATCTAGAAAGAGGAATTTCTCCAAACTTGGTGATTTCTTTTGGTAAACTATCAGATTTACCAGTAAACATTTGATAAAAAGTTTTTAAATCACTATTATAAATTTCTTGCATTTTTTTAGATTTTTCATCAAATTTTCCAGTTTCATAGTTATATACATCGTTATATAACATTTCTAGTTCTGGAAATCCAGGCTCATTTACTAAATAGCTCTGTTTTTTTGCTGTTTCACAAATATTATTTGAAATTTTTAGATTTTCCGGATCATTTTCATTTTTCTTTAATAGATTGACTGGATCAATGTTTTTCATTAATGTTTTTACTCGTGAATTACAAAAATTTATTTTTGTTAAAGTATAACCGGTAGTTCCAGGTTTAGCATTTTCTTTTACAAAAGAAGGAATTTTATTTTTATCTTCATAAGGAACCTGTTGCATATTTCCTTCTTGATCTTTGTAAGTATAAACAGGATTAATAGTGTGCGCTATAGCATTAAAAATATGAAAAATTTGTACATAAAATTTAGCAATGCCAATACATATTTCCTTTTTTTCTTGTGGATTTTTAACATCCAAATCACCAAATTTTGTCTTGTTAAAAAATGCTATGGGTTCTTTTGCAATTTTTTTATCTTTTAAAAATTCGATTTCTTTTGGAGTCAAATATTTTTGTAAAATATCAGAGGTTAAAATAACTAATTTATTACAATATTCAGGATTACTTAAATTTATAATATCCTGAAAATTATTTGTTAATATAAATGAAGCAGCTATATGATCTATTCTATTTGCCAGTGTTAATTTTTTACTTCCGTCGGATGATTGTTGAGCTCCCATATAATTTAGGTAAATATAAAATAAAATTGAATTAAAAACAAAATATTTAAATATTTAGAAATCACATGTCTGAAAAAAGTACTCTTAAAAAGAAAACACTCAAGTCGAAAAAAGAACTATGGAAACAAATAGAAAATAATTTTATTGATGAAAAACCAATTGAGTGTTTATATAGAGTAGAAGGTCAGAGAGAAGATTGTGATCTGTGTAAATCAAGTGTAAGAATTACAGAGAATGGATTTTTAGCATGTTCCAATCCTAAATGTAGTATAATTTATAAAGATATGGTGGATCAATCAGCAGAGTGGAGATATTATGGTGCAGAAGATAACAATAGTCACAGTGATCCAACAAGATGTGGCATGCCGGTGAATCCTTTATTAGTAGAATCTTCTTACGGATGTAAAGTTTTATGTAGTTCAACAACCTCATATGAAATGAGAAAAATTAGAAGATATACAGAATGGCAATCAATGCCTTACAAGGAAAAATCACAATATGATGAGTTTCAAAGAATTACAATTATTGCTCATAATGCTGGTTTGCCTAAAATTATCATTGATGAAGCATTGCGTTATCATAAAAAAATATCAGAGCACAAAACATTCCGTGGTTTAAATAGAGATGGAATTATTGCTGCATCCATATATATATCTTGTCGTATTAATGATTGTCCTAGAACAGCTAAAGAAATAGCAACAATTTTTACATTGGATAATACAAGTGCAACTAAAGGATGTAAAAATGCAACTACAATTTTAAATGAAATTGAATGTGAAATGACTAATAATGACAAAACATTATTATGTAAAACAAGACCAGAAGATTTTATAGAAAGATATTGTAGTAAATTAAATATAAATAATGAATTGACAAAATGTTGTAAATTTATAGCTCTTCGTATTCAAAGGTCAAACTTAATTCCTGAAAACACCCCTCATAGTATTGCAGCTGGAATAGTTTACTTTATTGCACAAACTTGTAAACTAAATATATCAAAGGCAGATGTAAATAGAGTTAGTGAAATAAGTGAAGTTACAATTAACAAGTGTTTTAAGAAATTGGAAAATATGCAGGATCAATTAGTACCAAAAGCAATTTTAGAAAGATATAGTAAGTAAATAAAAATTAATATTCGTCATGGTTCTTTTTTTTCAGTTAAATTTTTTATAAAGTTAAAAATCAAATATAAAATATTTCTTTTTTATAATGACCGTTGTGCCAAAAATTATATTTATAGTGCCCTATCGAGATAGAAAAGAGCATAAACAGTTTTTTTCAAAATATATGGAATTTATTATGGAGGATTATAAAAAAGAAGATTATGAAATATATTTTGTCCATCAATGTGATAAAAGACCATTTAATAGAGGAGCTATAAAAAATATAGGATTTATAGCTTGTAAAAGCAAATATCCAAATGATTATCACGGAATAACATTTGTATTTAACGATGTTGACACAATACCTTATACAAAAAACTTATTAGATTATCAAACAGTAGAGGGTGTTGTAAAACATTTTTATGGATATCAATATGCTTTAGGTGGAATCTTTTCTATTGTTGGTGAGGATTTTGAAAAAACAAATGGTTTTCCAAATCTGTGGGGTTGGTCTATGGAAGATAATTTTATGCAATCACGCGTCTATCAAACAAAACTAACTATAGATAGAAGTTGTTTTTTTAAAATAGGATCAAAAAGCATTTTACAATTTATGGATGGTCTGAAAAAAATAATAAATAAAAAGGAAATCGCAAATTTTTTAAAAAATAATTATACGCATGGGTTATCTGATTTAACATCTTTACATTTTACATTTGAAGATGAATATATTCATGTTTTTTCTTTTATTTCAGAAACAGACCCAAGATCTTTGCTGTTTGAAGAACATGATATTACAAAACCAAATGCAAGACAAATAAAATTAACAAGAAAAGAATTAAATCAAGACAGTAAATCACCTTTAAGTGGAATGTTATTTTTTACAAAATAAATTAAAAATAAATATTCAACGATTCATTATCATTTTTTTTAAAACCACAGTTTTCATAAAAATCAATATTGTGGTTTTCACAATATAAAACTGCTTTGTAACAATTATTTTGTTTTGCATATTCAATACATTTATTGATTAACATTTTACCTAATCCTTTCTTTCGATAATCTTCATGTATTATTACATCTTCAATATGAGCTACTTTACCCATATTGTGAATGATTTTTTGTTCAATTAGAACAGTAATTGATCCAACCAAATAATGCTTGTTTGTTAGTTTATCATTTGGTATATGTTCTGCTATAAAAACTTGATGGTTAATATTTAATTTATGAATAAAATCTTTAAAATCTGTAAAGGAAATAGAAGTAATATCAATAGTAAAATATTGTTTTAGAAGAGACAAATAACTATTCATATAATCACCTATTTCTAGCTTTCTTGTTATAAACTTGTCTTGATCCATATAAATTATAATGTAAAAAACTATTTAATTATTTTAATTAAATAATTGTTTTAATTTAAATATTTAAATCCAAATTAAAACATAATGATTCCTAAAATAATTCATCAATTGTGGATTGGTCAAAAACCTGCCCCTACTAAATTTATGGATTCATGGAAAGATAAAAACCCTGACTTTGAATACATTCGATGGAATGAAGAAGAGTTGGAAAAGAGAAGTATGCAATTAGAATGTGTAGAAAGAATAAATGAAATGGAGGAAATAAATGGAAAGGCAGATATTATTCGTTGGGAAATTCTATATAAATATGGCGGGGTATTTATTGATGCAGATTCAATTTGTATAGAACCAATAGATAATATTCTCATGGAAACTCAGGCATTTGCTGGTTGGGAACAAGAACAAATTAGAAAAGGATTGGTAGCAACAGGAACAATGGGATTTCCACCTAAGCATCCTCTTATTAGAGCAGCTATTGATTGGATTAAAATTAACTGTGTAAGTGTACAAAAAACAGGAAAACGAGCTTGGATAACAGTAGGCCCTGGGTTGTTAACTACGATGTATAATACAGGAAAATATAATATGACTATTTTCCCTTCTTATAGTTTTTTACCTATTCATTGTACAGGCTTAGAATATAATGGACATGGTAAAATTTATGCATTTCAAGAATGGGGATCTACTAAGAATAATTATGAAATAATGAACAACATAAATTTACCAAGTCAATTTTTAATACCTAAAAATGGTGTTAGTATTGTTATTCCTAGTCTCAATACGAAAGCAAGTTATGTACAACAATGTTTAGATTCAATAAAACATCAACAAGGATATTTTAATATGGAAATTATATGGATTAATGATGGCTCGGATCAATTAAATACAACTTTGTTAGAAAAATTATTAAAAAATTTTGAAGAAACAACTAGATTTACCAGTATTAAATATATAAAAAATGAAACAAACAAAGGATTGGGATATTCTTTAAACAAAGGAGTCATTGAGTCTTCTCATGAAATTATTTTAAGAATGGATGCAGATGATATCATGTATCCGGATAGAATATCTAAGCAAATATCTTTTATGAAAGAAAATGAAGATTGTGTTCTTTGTGGTGCACAAGTTAATATGGTTAAGTTAATTAATAATCAGCTAATGAGTACTGGAATTACATCACATAATAATATTGATGTGGATAAATTTTTACAAAGCAAGCCTCATTGGATAATGAATCACCCTACATTTTGTTTTCGTAAAAAACAAATAATAGAAGCAGGAAATTATAATGATCAAATTCATTCGATGTGTGAGGATTTTGAATTAATTTTGCGCGTTTTAAAAAAATATGGAAAAATATACAATATACAAGAACCATTACTATATTATAGACTTCATGAAGAACAAGTTACTTATGGTGGAGGAAAAGAAGGTTCTTTGTTTTGGACTGAAAAACGAAATAAACTAATAGAAGATATATTAATTAAAAATGATAATGATGTTACAATGGTATTAACATCTTGTAATAGACCAAATGAATTAAAAATAACATTGCAGTCATTTTTTAAATTTAATACTTATCCTTTAAAAAAAATTATAATTATAGATGATTCAGGAAAAAAAGGATGTATAGATGAATGTTTATCTTTTATACCATCTCATGTTAACAAAACAATTATTTATAATGATAAAAATATTGGACAAATTAAAAGTATAGATAAAGCTTATTCATTGGTTGAGACTGAATTTATTTTTCATTGCGAAGACGATTGGGAATTTTATGATTATGGTTTTATTGAAAAATCTATGGATATTTTAAATAGTAATGAAAATATATGTTTAGTATGGTTAAGACCTTATAAAAATGGAATATTATCTCAAAATGGACATCCAATTGATATGAATATTGTTAATAATTACAGAATTGTTAGCAATAATTTTTTAAATCAATGGATGGGTTTTTCTTTTAATCCAGGTTTAAGAAGATTATCTGATTACAAATTAATTGGTCATTATAGTAAATTTAATGAGATAGATCATAACATTAATATTGTAAATGGTGAACTAAATATACAAGCAGCTTATAAAAAATTAAACAAATTTGTAGTTATTACATTAAAAGAAGAAGGTTATGTTAAACATATTGGTTGGAATAATTCAACACAATATGCTCATAATTTAAAAAAATTAATAGAATAGATTTTACATTACAAATCCTTTTTTTTTCTAAATACCATAATAGTATTTTTAAACCAGGAAAGACTACAGCCATCTCTTAAAAAATTACTACTTTTTTCATCATATGAATAACCCATTTTTTCAAACAAATTTATTACATAATCATTATTTTGTTCATTAAAATGACCCCATCCTCCTTGACCTGCAACAGCCCATGATAAAACCACTCCATCTAAGTTATTATTATGAACATTAGCTATATAATTTTCTTCAAATTGTTTTGGTAAATGTTCTGCTACTTCAAGACTTAATACCCAGTTATATTTTTTTTCAAAAGTGATTTCTTTTGACAAATCATGAATTATAGCATTGTCAAGCCAATCTTTTGTATGTGGATTACCGTCCAATCCATCAGTTGAAATACCATTTCTTCTTAAATTTTTAACATAATCCCCTTTTCCACAACCCAAGTCAATAATAGTATCTGTAGATATCATTTCTTTTTTAAAAAATGTAGCTAAACTATTTGACAACACTTCGTCATAAACATGACAGGCTTCAGCGTTTCTTTTATCAATCCAGAATCCTGAATCAGATAACATTTTTTAAATATTTATAATTTTATCTTTAAGTTTTAATAATAAAATTATAAGTTTTGTATTTTTTCATTTTGTATTTTTAATCTATTATCTTCAATATCATTTACATCCATTTCATCAAATAATTTGATATTTCTTTCCCAACCTTGTTTATCATACCAATAATTAACATCACCTCTAGTCATTTTTATATTTATCCAAAATTCTTTTGATTGTATTGCATAATGATTTATTAGTAATGGCGTGTCTTCAAGATCAAATGAAATATTTTTCCCTTTATTTGTATTATTATAAAAGTGAGAATGTATTCCTAGTTTTATATTACCATTGGTTCTGATAATGGATTTATAAGAATTGTATCTACCACCTGGACCATTTTTA
>MDTB01183117.1_pt1 | contig 15170 bp, 15 predicted proteins | sample 811161 | NCBI WGS metagenome assembly MDTB01 (sample SAMN05326650, study PRJNA326480) | marine metagenome | isolation source: seawater | place: Mediterranean Sea | collected 2009 | reverse complement strand
GCTTTTTGTTTTAATTTTAGTAAATGATTGACTATTCAATTTGTACAGTATTTGACATGACCTCAGTAGTTGTGTCGTCACTGTCATCATCATCAAATCGTGTTGTAACTACAATTGCATCATCATCAGTATTAGCAACCATAGCTGTAAAACCTTTATTATCATTTGCTGCGTCAGTTACCCCTGCAGAGCTAGGTGTAAATGGATTTTTAAAATCTGCTAGAGCAAGTTCGGCTTTTTCAGCAATAGTTGCTGCTGAACCCATATCAGTTGAACAGGTTAAATTACCACTCATCGCTGTAGTTTCTGTACCCATATTACATTTCTGTATTTCGGCTGCTAAGTATTTAACTACTGCACCTTGGTTTGATTTGGCTGCATTAATTTTTGCACTTTTCGTATAACCATTATATGCAACAACTCCAACCGCTGCCAGAATACCAATAATCGCTACAACAACTAGTAGCTCAATTAGAGTAAAACCTTTATTATTTTTCATTATTTCCTCTTTAATTAATTATTTAAGGCAAAATTTATAATAATTTTTAAAGTTGTAAACTAAAAATATTCAAAAAATTGCTAAAATTTGGGCTTAGTTCACCAAATTGGGTTTACTTGTTAACTAATTTTGCTAATAGCTATATAAATAAACGTATGAAATTTAAAGTTTCAGATAATAAAGACATAAGCACTGTTTTTCTTAATGGAGAAATAGATATGGACGTTGCAGACGATGTAAGAGAAATTGTATTTCCATTAATTGACTCTGGCAAAAAAATACATTTAAATTTGAAAGATGTTCAATACATGGACTCTTCAGGTATATCTGTAATTATAGAAAGTAATCAAAGAGCAAAAGAGAAAAATACTACATTTGAACTTAAAGAAGTCAGTCAACCTGTTGAAAAAGTTTTATCAATGGCAAGGAAATTTCTATGACATATAAAGTAAAAGATGAAGTTTTACCTCACGGAAATGTAACCACTATTTTTTTAGATGGTGAAATAGATATGGATAAAACAGAAGAAGTTAAAGAAGTTGTATTTCCACATGTTGATGCTGGTAAAGAAGTACATTTAAACTTAAGTAATGTTCAATACATGGACTCATCAGGTATATCAATTTTAATTGAGAGTCATCAAAAAGCCTTAGAAAAAGGAACCAAGCTTGTAGTTAAAGATGTAAGTAAATCAGTTTTAAAAGTAATCATGATGGCGAAGTTAGAACAAATATTAAATTTGGAATAAACTTATTTTTGACAAAGCTATGGCTAATTTAAATTATCATGAAAAAAAGGCTTTTCTGGTAAAATCCTCTAGCCTAAAAGATGTCCGAACTTTTTGTAGAGAAGTATTTGAAAAACTTGATATAGATCAAAATTTAAAAGATGAATTGGTTTTAGCAATAGCTGAAGCTGCACAAAATATTGTTAAGCACGCCTATAAAGATAAAACTGATGTAAATGAAATAATGGTTGTTGAAATTAGTTTTATTAAAGATGAATTAAAAATTGCTTTTTATGACATGGGAACCCCTGTAGATCCTAAAAAAGTAAAACATCGAGAAATCGATAACATCAAACCAGGTGGATTAGGAACTTTCTTTATACAAGAAATAATGGATGCAGTTGAGTTTAAAGATGGAAAAAAACCTTGGATTAACCATTTAGTTTTAACTAAACAATTATAAATTTTTTAATGAAACGAAATGGTTTTACGTTAATTGAGTTATTAGTGGTAGTTGCCATCATTGGAATTTTAGCAGCTGTAGGAGTGGTTGCTTACAACGGGTATACAGCTTCTGCCAAAATATCAACAGCCAAAGCAAACTTTTCTAGTGCTTCAAAATATATTTCAAATGAGCTTATGATGTGTAATGTCGATCCTGACAGAAATTTGTTTGATCAAAATAATGTTAAATGCTCTGACGTAAAAGCACAAACTATAGCCCAATACGTTGATGAAGCTTTCAGAGATTATAGTTTTAAAAATCCTTTTGGTAAAGTTGATGGCCAAACAACAAAAGCTGTAAAAAGTGGTGGAGCTGCTTATGAGGATAAACAACTTGGATACATAATAATTAATACTCAAGGAAACGAAAATGCAACAGTAGAAATGTGTTTCAAGAAACCGTGTAATACAAAAGATGATAATGGTAATTACTCAAATATTTTAAGTATGAGTGTAGCATTACAGTAATTATTAATTTTTATTAATTTTATAATTCTTAATTAATAAGGGCGCCAACGTTAAATATTGGTGAGTACATGGCTATCATCAGACCACCAATCATTACTCCCATAAAAACAATCATGATAGGTTCAATTAAACTAGACATATTATCTACTGTAGTATCAAATTCCTCCTCGTAGTAAGAAGATACTGAGTTAAACATTTCATCTAATTGACCCGTTTGTTCACCAACAGATATTAATTGACTAAAAGTAGGAGGGAATAATGGTTCTTTTAAAAAAAGTTTAGTTAATGTGTCACCAGAGAAAACTCCTTTTTTTACATTCTCAAGTGCATCAGTTACCACATCATTATTACTAACTGATTTTGCAATTTCTAAACTTTCTAATAAATTAACACCAGCTGCACTTAAATTACCTAGAATTAAAGAAATTCTTGCTAGAAGAGATTTTAAAATCATGTCCCCAAAAATTGGTAATTTTAAAATTTGTTTATGCCATTTGAAACGAATTGCAGCATTTCTTTTTGTAATAAAATTAAACCCAAAATATCCTATTATTGAACCAAAAAAAATTACCTTTCCGCCTGTTCCACTTAAGAAATCACTCATCGCCATAATTGTTGCTGTTGCAGCTGGCAGTTCTAAACCCATACCATCATACATTTTTGCAAATACAGGAACCACTTTAATCAACATGAAAGCACTTACAGTAATTGCTACCGTAAACATAATCGCTGGATACATTAAAGCTCCTTTAATTTTTTTCTTAATCTTTTCTTTTTTCTCTAATGAATCTACTATTTTAAGTAAAAATACATCTAGCTTACCACTTGCTTCACCAGCTTTTATTAAGTTAACATAAACATTATCAAAATATTGTGGATACTTTTCAAAACATTTCGATAAATTTACACCTCCTTCTAAGCTTTTTCTGATATCCTCTATGATATCTTTAAGGGCAGGGCTTTCTAATTGATCTCTCAACATTACCAGGACCTGTAAAATAGGCAAACCTGCTTTAACCATAGTTGCAAATTGTTTTGAAAATATAAGAATTTCTTCTACTTTAACTTTTTTTTTACCAAAAAGAGAAAAGCCACCAGATTTCTTTTTTGTACCTTCTTTTTTTTTCTTAGACTTAATTATGTTGGTAATTATTATTTTTTTTTCTTTTAATAAATGAGATGCTTCATCAAGGTTAATCGCATCAATATTTCCCTCTACATACTTACCTTCAGATATTCCTTTATAGGTAAAAGCTTCCATTTTTATTCGTTTGAAAGAACTCTTTCATATTCTCTAAAATTAAGTTCACCGGATGCAATCAACCTTCTTCCCATATCTTGCATCGTTCTAAATCCTTCCTTAATACCTATTTCTCTTAATTCAGGAGTGGTAGCTTGTTTTAAAATAGCTTCTTTAATTGGTTTTGATACCACTAAGATTTCATAAATACCTTGTCGTCCTTTATAACCTGTATCATTACATTTTGCACAACCTTTACCTTTTATAGCCTTAATTTTAGATGCCTCTTCCTCACTAAAGCCTAAGTCTTTAAGAACTTTAGGATTAACATCGTCATCAGGTATTCTACAATCTTTACAATTTTTTCTAGCTAGTCTTTGAGCTACAACGAGTTGGCAAGCAGCACTTATTAAATAATCAGGTGTGCCCATGTTTTGTAACCTAGTAATAGTACTAGGGGCATCATTAGTGTGCAAAGTGCTGAAGACTAAGTGACCTGTAAGCGCAGCCTTTAATCCTATATCAACAGTTTCTTTGTCTCTCATTTCACCAACTAGAATAATTTCAGGGTCTTGTCTTAAAAAAGATCTTAATGCTTTAGCAAAAGTAAAACCAATATCATCTTTAATTTGTACTTGTCCTACACCATCTAATTCATATTCCACAGGATCCTCAGCTGTTAAAATATTTAAATGGGGACGACTTACTTCTTTTAAAATACTATATAAAGTTGTTGATTTACCTGATCCTGTTGGCCCTGTTACCAAAATCAATCCTTGGGTGCTATGAATTCCTTTTCTAAGACTTTCTAAATCTTGCTTTTCAAAATTTAATTGTTCAAGAGTGATATCTCCCGCATCTTTGTTAAGAATACGCATAACAATTCTCTCATTATTTGCAGTAGGTAAAATTGATAAACGTAAATCAACTACTTTATTCCCAATTTTAAAGTTGATAGCTCCATCTTGTGGTAATCTTCTTTCTGCAATATCTAATTTACCCATTATTTTAAATCGAGTGACTACTGCACCATAGTTATCATGCAAAAACTGCCTATAATTTTCTTGTTCTTGAAGCATGCCATCTAATCGATATCTTACTCTTGAACTAAATCTGTAAGGTTCAATGTGAATATCACTTACACCCATTTTAATTGCATCAGCGACGACTGCTGTACTAAATTTTATCACCTCAGACTCGTTTTCAATTGCTTCAATGTCTTCTTCTGGTGCTTTTTCTAAAACCTCTCCTGCATCACCTAAATCTGTTTCAAACGTTTTAGTTTTTTTTCTATTCTCACTACGTATTGATGCAATTGTTACTTCGTCTGTTTCACTTGACAATCTTTCAATATATTCAGAAATATCACTTATTTTTGCAGCGTGTAATTCAATATCTTTTTTTGTAATGGCTTTTAGGTTTCGCATCAATCCCAGTTTTGAACTATCTGGAATTGCCATATGCAAAGTTTTCCCATCAATTTTAAATGGTGCTACAAAGTTAATTTTTATGTAGTTTGATGGTAAAACTGTTTTTATATCTTCAGTAATTTCAACTTTCTTTAAATCGATTGTTTCTAAATTTTGTTCTTTAATTAATAAATCAATTATTTTTTGTTCATCGGTAAGTTTCAATTGAAATATTGCATCAATTTGAGACTTGTTATTTTCAGTACTTACTTTTTTGATATCTATTAAATCTTTTCCAGAAATGATGTCATTATCAATTAAGACATTAACTAAATTGATTTCACTTTCTCTACTAATTTTTAACATTATAAAATTCTTGGTGCAATAAACACTAATAACTCTGTCATATTGTCAGATTTTGTTTTTCCACTCAATACTTTATCAAGGACTGGTACCTTTTTAGCTCCGGGAAGTCCTTGTCTGTTGTCAGAGACAGAATTTTTCTTAATACCGCCAATAACTACAATATCTCCATCGGCTACAAGCAATTTAGTATTTATTTCCATTGTATTTATTCCAGGGGTACCTGCTCCACGGTCTACCGGAGTATCGTTATTAACAACAATCTGTAACATCACATTTCCATCACCGATTATATTCGGTGTAACTGTAAGCTTTAAAGCGGCATCAGCAAAAGTATCTGCTCCATCACCCCCTGATACAGGTATTTGTTCACCTTGTTTAATACTTGCTGTTTGATTGTCTAATGTAAATAATTTTGGATTAGATACCGTTTTTGATAAGCCCTGAGCCTCTAAAAAATCAAGTTCAAGTTTTAAAACAGCAGAGCCTGTTTTTCTCAATATTCCAATTCCACTTGATGCAGGCACTCCAAAGTCTAGTAAATTATCTGTCCCAGCACCAGTTGTAAAAGCTGCTGTTGAGTCTGATAATGCAGCACCAGTTCCAGATGCAGCTCCCACACTACTACCCCCTTGCGTACCACCTACTCTCAAACCTTTTCTAGTATAAGCGGCTCCAATTCTTTTTCCTAAATTTTGTTCAAAAGCTGAACTTGCCTCAACAATAAAAGCTTCTATTAAAACTTGTTTTGTTCTCTTATCAATCTCTCGAATTACTTTATCAACAATATCAAGATCTTTTTCTTTACCTCTTACAATAATTGATCTTGTAGTTGCTTCTTCAGTAACTTGTATTGGTATATAATTTCCACTAGTTCCAACAGTTGTAAACAATTCTGAGATTGTTGCTTTAGCCTCTGCGGGCGTTATGTAATAAAGCCTAAAAATTTCTGAAATAATTGGTTCAACTGAATCTTCTAATTCGACTTTTTTCTTAACAGCTGAAGCTCTGGCTGATTTATAACCTTCCTGAGATGTTAAATTAGCAGGTGTTGATACTCTAATAATATTACTTGCTACATCTATATCTGCTGCATAATTTTTTAAATCTAATAATGCATTAAATGCTTTGTCCCATGGAACATTATTTAATTCTGCAGTTATAGCTCCTGCAACATCATCACCTACTAGAATATTGATTTCTCCAATTTGAGACATCATATTCATTGCTTCTTTAAAATCTAAAGCTTGAAATTTAAAAGAAACATTTTGTTTTAAAGATTGGAATTCATCTGAAATTAATAAATAGTTTCTTTCTTTAACAGACGATATCTGTTTTCTTTTTTTAAGTTTAATAGCGTTACCTTCAACAGGAGTTGGTCCCATTTCAGCACTTTTTTCTAGTTCCTTTTTTCCAAGTTTTTTTACATCGGTTTTTATTAGTGGTGTATCATGTTTAAAAGAACCACTGTTTTTAGCAAATTTTTCAGCACAGCCCGTTAAAAGAATAAACAAAAAAGGTAAAATTAAAAAAAGTATATTATTTTTAAATTTCATAATTATTTAGTTCTTTCTGTTATTTTATTATTAAAATTAATCACTAAAAGAGAACTTTCATTTTTCTCAAAAACTGCCTCTTTATTGTTTAGTCCTATTAATTTTACTCCAGGGCTTAATTCTTCAAACATACCTATGGTAGTTAAATTTCCACTTGAATTTATTAATGATACATACCCTTCATTATTTTCAGAAGACATTATTCCAACTAACTTAAACTTATATAAGCTCATTTCATTTTTTGCTTCTTCTGAGCTATTTACCATAATTGTGTTTCCACCATTCAATGAGCTGTCCCCAACAAAAGGATCATTTAGTGGAAGGGGCTCTTCACCATTTATCTCTGAGGATATGTTATTTTGAGAATTTGCCTGTTTTTCCTTAATTTTTTTATTTATTTCTTTTGCTTTTTCAATAATGTCTTGTTTTTTGTCATGACTATCAGCCATAGAAACTTTTGATAATAGTATAAAGAGTGTTGAAATAAGAATTATTTTAAAAAAATTCATTTGGTAGTCCCACTATAGTTAATGTACCTCTTACTTTTATCGCTCCAGTTGTATTACCTTTTACCACCTGTATAGACTCTTTGTCAAAGTTTAACATTTTGTTAGAAAGTGATAGAGCTCTTTTAAACTTGATATAGCCTATAAAGTTACCATCAATCTCAAAATCAACAGGGATCAAATAATAAGCAATATTTGCAACATTTTTAACTTGAGTTTGTTTCTTTTTTTTAGCTTTTTTACCATCTGCTTTTGCTAAAGCTTGAGCTTTTAAGACTTCTTTAATTTCCTTTTTTTCAATTTTTGTAATTACTAGATCATTTTCGCCAGCATATTCACTTAATGTTTGGTAAAGACCTTCCACTTCAGCTTTAGAATGAAACAATCTAGAATACTTTTCATATTCAGGTTTAAGTTTTTTAATTTTTGCTCTCATTGAATAAATTTCAGCAGTAAATTTTTCAGTCTCTTGTTTTTTTAAATTCATATCATTCAATTTAGCTTTTCTACTATCAACCATTGGATTTAAAATTGCGTAATAAATTATTAAGAAAAAAATAATTGCACCAAAAATAATTCCAATTTTAATAAGAGTTTTTTTATCGGCTAGTTTTGTAATCTGAGCTTTGATGTCAGACATGTTAATATTTTTTAAATCTATATCCATTTCTATACTTTCCCACTTTTAATTTTTACAAATACCCTAAAGCCTTTCATTGTAGCACCTCCTGCTGAAGATTTTGGTAATCGCATTGAAGATAAAGATGCTTGCTCAACAAGTTTTTGTTTACTTAAATTTTCTATAAATTTTAAAATATCCTGATCACTTGCAGCCAACCCTTGAATAGTTAATCTTCTAGATCCATTAAATTCAACTTGGTCAAATTTTACTCTGTTAGGAACACTTGATGCTACTTGAGCTAAAATTCTATAAGTTAATTCTTTATTTGATTTAAGTGTTCTACTTAATTTTAAAGATGTATTAATTACTTTAAGTTCTTTTGAAACTATTTTTTTCTGTTTTACTATTTTACTATGATCATTTTTTACAGTTTCATATTCTTTTAATTTATTATTATAAGAATTAATGTTCCAAAAAGATAAACTGAATAATACAACATAAATTGCAACTACAGCTGCAGTTATACCTTTAAATGCAAAACCTGAAATTGCTTTCATCTTCTTTTGCTTCATTACATTTGATCTATCTGGAAGAAGATTGATATTTTTAACTGCAGTAACAAATTTATAATAGCCAAAGACATCAAGTTTTCTGAAGGCTAAACCAATCGAAGTAGATAGATACGATCTATTCAATTTGCTATCTAAAGTTGGTTGGTATTGGCTTGGAATTTTTAATCCTTCTGTAGGATCAAAACTATTAAATCCGACATTCATTAAAGTTTTTCTGAAACTCGCCAAATATTCATCCACATTTTTAATATCTGAAACTACTTTAATATTTCGAATTCTTTTTTCGTATTTGGTCTCAAAATCTTGAATAGCTTGCTTAACTTGAGTGACATATCTTCTAACTAATCCCTCTTTTTCCTCCTCGTTTTGCGACTCTTGTAAAATTTTTCTATCCTGGCCTCTGATAAAAATATCCGTTATTATTGGGTTATTATCATAAAGTATCATCAAGTAATTTTCATCCAATCCAAATTCTAGGACAGCAGTTAGATTGGCATCTTCAGTTTTATTTGTTATTTGGTTAACTTGATCAACTGCAGACTTTAAAGCAAAACATTTAACATCGATAATTACTGGGTTTAGCCCTGCATTTTTAATAATTGAAGTATAACTATTTATATCTGTTAATTTTGACGCAACAAATAAAATGTCCATTGTATTTTCTTTTTCATTTCTATTTATGACTTGATGAAAAATAGAATAATCTTCTAAATTATCTGTTAATTGAACTAAATTTTCCCACAACGAATTAGTTTCTATTGCTTTATTTAATTCCTCGTCTTTCATTAAAGGTGCAGTAACAACTCTTATAATTGCACTAGTAACTGGAATAGCAATTGCTGCATTAGGAGACGTTATTTTATATTTTTGAATTGCTAACATTAATTCCTCTGAAAATTTATCTGCATTATCAATTGGAGTACTATCATCTGTAATTTCAACTGGGTGAATATGTAGTTTTTCTAACACCCATTGATTAGCTTTATTGCTTGACACTTGAGCTATTCTTATTTCTTTGTTTGCAAGTTCTACGCCAATTATTTCTTCACCCTGAACACTTGACTTACCTAATTTAGACTTAAAGAAATTTCCTATTTTAGACTTAAAATTTCCAACTTTGGATTTATTAAGGGATGGTTTATTTATATTTTTTGCAAAATTTGGTTTTTTAATTTTAATCTCTTTAATTTTTCCAAAAATATTTGATAATTTGCTTTTTACTTGTTCCTGGGTAGAAATTTCTGGGTTTTCTTCTAACGGAATTTTTGAGGTTTGTGGCTGAGCTTTATTGATACTTTGATTTGCAGTTGAAATATCAACTTCTGAAGATTCACCCTCTACTGTCTTAATATTTTCTACGTTTTTTAATTTTTTACTTTCTTCATGAACTTCATCAAACCATTTTTCCAAAATTGGTATTGCATCATCTAAATTTGTTGTGCCAGAGGATGAAATTTTTTGTTTACCATCAATATAAAGTCTACCCACCCAGTTTTTAGATTTAAGCTCACCTTTATATTTATCTTGCCTTACATATATGTGTAGTCTTCCATCTTTTTTATGAATTACTTCGTGTTCTTTTTTTTGTTCTTCATTATTATTATTGATGTTTGCCAAACTTGTTTTTTGTTCAACAGATTCATCTTGTGATTGTAAACTTTCTGATTGATTGTTATCAGTGGCTTGAAAATTTAAACTTTCAGTTGTATCTTTTTCAGGTTGAGTTTCTTGATCACCCCTTAAATTATAGTCCTCATTATCAATATTTGTGGAACTTGTGTTTTGTTCAGCAGATTCATCTTTAGATTGTAAATTTTCGGGGTTTTCAGTTAAATTATCATTTTCATTTGATTTTTCTGTTTCATTCTTATCAGAGTCTTGAGGATTTATATTTACCGTTGAATCGTTTTCAGTTTGGGTTTCCTGATCATTCTTTAAAATATCTTCCTCATTATTATCAAATTTATCTTTGTTGTCTTCGTCCATAAAACTTTTAAAAAATTAAATATTTTAATTGTTAAAATAATTCTCTAACACAAAATTAATAAAATTCTAACACAAAATTTTAGGTTGTATAGTCAAAATGGGTGAAATTTGTAAAAAACATAAAAAATAAGCAATTAAATCAACAGTTTATTGTAATTTTATAAGTAATCTATTTTATCTCTTTTTTTTTCAGAATAATTTTATTTCTAACACATTTTCTATAATTTAATCTTTGTATATTGTGTTAGAAATATAATATTTTAATAATTTTCAAAAAAGTCAGTAAAATATGAAGTTTTATTAAAACAACTTTTAATAGATTTTTGTGTAAGAACAGAATCGTTTTGTGTAAGACTAAAATTTTTTTTGTGTTATAATTTTTTCAATTTTTTTTTTTAGAATTATTCTAATAAATATTTTTTTTCTACATTAGAAATATTACAAAGTATTTTTTTGTATTTTAGAATTGTTCTAATTTAATTTTTTTCTACTTTAGAAACATTCCAATGTTTTTTTTCAAATTTTAGAATAATTCTAATTTAAAAAATGAAAAAATTATTATTTTTTTCTCTAACACAAAAATTTTATTCTAACACATTTAAAAATAAATAAAATTATTAAGTTTTGTGTTAGAAAATTAATATAAATTTTTTTTTTAAAAAGTTAATAAAATCAACGTTTTTAAAATTTTGAACAAAAATAACTAAATGTGTTAGAGCTACTAGTATTTTGTGTTATAGTTTTTTTTATAATCTCTGTTTTTAAAAAATTCAATAAAATCAACGTTTTTGAGATTTTCAATAAATTTACTTATTTGTGTTAGAGATAATTTATATTTTTATACTGTGTGTTAGAGAGATTTTAAATTTTAGTGCTCATGTGTTAGAGAAAAATATATAAACTAATGAAATGTAATAAATTTTTTATCCCTCATTTATAAAAAGCAATTTTAATGTAATTTAATTCTTATCTTCTATAAATGATTAGTGCCCAGCCTGTAGTTTTATTTAAATTATGATAATTAAGAGTGATTTATAAGGAATTATTATATAATTCATAATAATTAGAACTATTTCTAAAAATATACTGTTTATGTGGAATTTGTAGGAATTTTAATAAAAATTAGAAATATTGATGCAAATATAGTCTTTATGCCAAATTTTTGAGATTTAATCTTCAATAACAACTATTACGGTAAATACTAAGATAATTGTACTTTTTATCTAGAATAATTACCTTTTGAAGTTATTTGGCCTATTTTAGACAATATAATAAACAAATTTAACTCATAGCCATTAAGCATCGACCGTTACAATTGTTAAATCATCTTTTTGTATTCGGCCAGATGTAATTATATCCTCAATAATCTTGTTTAATCTTTCATGGTTTGGAATTTCTTGATACTTTTTAATATAATCTTTAAATCCTTCTGCCTCTAACATATTTCCTTTAGCATCTCTTATTTCCGTAATACCATCAGTAAAGATATACATTGAGCAGTTTGAGAAATTAATTTTAGTTTCTCTAAATTTAAACTTAGGAGCAATGCCTAAAGGGGGTCCTGCTTCTTCAAAATTAGAAAAATTTCCATCTTTAGAATAAATTAACGGTGGTTCGTGACCAGCGTTTGCTAAAGTTAATTCTTTTTTGTTACTATCATAAATTCCAACCAGCATTGTTACAAACATTCCTCTTGAAGTAGTTTCACAGATCTCTGTATTTAAAATATCTAAAAGACTTGCAGCAGAAAAATTGGTTTTACTTAAACATCTATAAAGACTAGATGCTTTTGACATTAACAATGAAGATTTAATTCCTTTACCTGATACATCTGCAACTCCAAATCCATAAACTCCATTAGATAATTCTGAAAAATTATAAAAATCTCCAGAAACAACTTTTGCAGGAATATTTATTCCAGCTATAGGAAAATTTTCTTTTATGTTTTGAGATAGTAAAGTTTTTTGTATTTCACCAACAATTTCAATTTCTTTTTCAATTCTATTTTTATTTATTAAGTCTTTTGCCATCTTTGCATTCCTAATTGCTAAAGCAGCAGGTCCAGATAAAGTTTCTAAAAGTTTTCTGTCACTTTCTTCGAAAAGCTTATTGTCTGTTTTTTTATTTAGACAGTGAATGACACCAATACATTCATCTGAAACGATTAACGGTGAACATAAAACAGAATAGGTTGTAAAATTTGTTTTATTATCTAAGTCAAAATAAAATTCAGCAATTTCTCTTACATCTTTTCTAACATCACCAACTCTAATACATTTTTTTACAAGAGCGGCTTTTCCCATCACTCCTTGTGTTATTGGTATTTCAAAGTCTTCTAAATATGCTTGGTGTTTTGATGCAATACATTGGAAAGTTTGCTTATCATCATCTATTAAAAAAATGTTAGCAGCTTGAGCATTAATTCTTTTTATGATTAATTCTAATGAAGTTTGTAATGTTTCTTTTAAATCAAGAGTTTTTGCAAACTCCTGGCTCATTTTTGTAACTAATTCTAAGTCTTTAACACTTGTATTATCAACCTTGATTGTTTCTTTTTTTTTAGTACCAAAAAACATGTTATTTATAAATTGATATTCATTAAATTTTTGATAGTTTTGAGAGTGATGGAACTCATTATTCATAGCCCTAACTTCTATTTACACCTTACAGACGCAATTATGCTCGTACAATATTGCCTAGATGGCATCATAGAATTGTCCTCTAAAATTAAATTATAAGTTGTGTTATACCTTATAACATTTATTTTTGGAAGTATATGGGGTAGCTTTAGTAACGTATGTATTCATAGAATTCCTGAAAATATAAGTGTTGTAACAGGAAGATCCCACTGTCCAACTTGTAAAGCTCAAATTAAATGGCACGACAACATTCCACTATTTTCTTATTTCCTTTTAAAAGCAAAATGCAGAGATTGTTCAACTAAAATAAATATTAAATACTTTTTAGTAGAATTGATATCAGCAATAAACTTTGTTGTGATTTTTTATTTCTTTGGGATTTCATTAACCACTCTTCTGTTTTTTATTTTAAGTATATGTTTTGTGATTATTTTTTTTATTGATTTAAAACATTTTATTATTCCAAATGAGTTAACATACCTTCTAATGGTAATCGGTTTATTAAAATCGTTTGATCCAAATTTAAATATCACTCTGTTTCCAAATTTAGTTAATTCTTTAATTGGCGGTTTGTTTGGTTACATAATCATTTGGTTAATAATTTTTATTTATAAAAAATTAAGAAACAAAGAAGGAATGGGCTTAGGGGATGCTAAGTTACTGTCTGCAATTGGTTTTTGGTTTGGATGGGCTTCAATTCCTTTTATAATATTTTTTTCATCAGTCATTGCACTTTTGAGTGTAGTGCCAGATATAATTAAAAATAAAAAAAATCTTTCATCTCAAATACCTTTTGGACCTTATATAATAATTGGATGCTTAATGTTCCTTATATTTAATGAACAGATAAAGTTATATTTAAATTAATATGGATCAGTTTATATGAAAAAGTTTCTTACAATAATATTAATATTTACTTTATCTTTTTATATATTGGTTGAATTTATAGGAGACAGATTAATTAAAAATATATTAGAAGATAATATTTCAAGTTCATTAAATAGAGAAGTATTAATTAAAAAATTAAATATTGACTATTTGAATGGTGAAGCTCAAGCAGAGAACATTAAGCTTCTTAACAAAAAATTTGATGGTAATTTAGTGGAAGTAGAGTCTGTTAAAGTAAGTTTAGATGCTTTTTCAATTTTTTCTAATGATATTTTGATTAATAATGTTCAATTAGAAAATATAAATTTAAATTACTATTTTAAATTTACTGACAGAATTACTTCAGATAACTTAAGAAATCTTCAGCAAGATTTGGAATTTAAAAATACCAACTCCCATTCCAGCAAATATTTTAATATAAATAATCTGGACGCAAAAAATATTACTTTGGCTTTGTTATCTTCTGATTTTGACTTTGAGAAAACTTTTACAATTAGTGATATGAATTTTAAAAATATTGGTAATGCTACGGATAGTAAAAACTATAAAGATATTTTAAAAAAAGTATTTAAAGACATGGTAATTGATGTGCAGGAAAAAATAATGAACAATAATTTATTAGATGCTGTTAAAAATTTTGATATTGAACTATTAGAAAATAAAGTAAAAGACAAATTGGAGAACAAACTTAAAAGTTTGATTAACTAAATGAATAATTTTTTATTCATAAACATTATCATTTTAGCTCTAAATATATTTATTTTGATTTATGCATATTCATTAAATTTTTTTCCATCTAAGTGGCGAAAAAAAGTTAATCAAGATACTATTGTAGGCTTAGCAATTATCTTTATAACTATGCTTAATATGTTTGTATGGGTTATTTATTTTTATTTTAAAATTTTTTGGCCTTTAAAAGATAGCTTACAAGGGCTTTTGACTTAGAATCCCACGTCTCGCCAGCCACCTTTATTAGATAAAACTTCACCCGCTAATGCTAAAATTGAAAAAAGCGTATCTTCATTTTCACTAGGACCTGCAACATTTGCAAATAATTTATCCCCAAAGATTACTAGTTCAGATAAAACTCCTTCTCTTACAAAATAGCAATCTCTTCCTGCAGCTGTAGCACCTTTTGATAGTTTGTGTGAATTATTTGTTCCACATTCATCATCTGCAACACAAATATAT
>MDTB01114681.1_pt1 | contig 15170 bp, 10 predicted proteins | sample 811161 | NCBI WGS metagenome assembly MDTB01 (sample SAMN05326650, study PRJNA326480) | marine metagenome | isolation source: seawater | place: Mediterranean Sea | collected 2009 | reverse complement strand
TGAAGACCTCTGCTCAAGAGAGAGAAACGAAAAAGTCAGAGCAGGTTCAATCTGTGAGTGCGATAGCGCAATTACCACGCCCAAAGATGATTTAAAACTGATTACAGGTATCGGCCCGGGACTTGAGAAGAAATTGCAGGATGTTGGGATCACATTGGTTAAACAAATCGCCAATTTATCTGATCTACAAATTGCTGATCTCGAGACGAATATCGTGAAATTCACTGGTCGCATTAAGCGTGATGACTGGATCGGTCAAGCCGAGCAATTGATAAAGAAATGACGTAATAGTTGTCCTCTCAAACTTTTTATAAGCCGGGCTCAAGCCCGGCTTTTTTTCTTGGCCCGACGGAATCACGTTGAGGTCGCGAGGGATTTGTCCGGCAGTGCTCTCTTTAAAACAATGAATCCGACTACAGCTGAGATAATCGAACCAGTTAAAATACCGAGACGATCCAGTCCTGCCAATGGATTGCCCATTCCACCGAATGCAAGAGACCCGATAAAGAGCGACATGGTAAAGCCAATGCCACACAGGAAGGCGACCCCAAATAGTTGTCCCCAGTTAACATGTTTAGGCATGCTTGCAACACCAAATTTCAGAATGAAGTAGCAGAAAATCATCACGCCGATTGGTTTGCCAATGAGCAGGCCGGCTGCTATCCCTAAGGGAACTGGATGACCTAGAATTGAGAGCCCTTGCTCACCAATTGCAACACCTGCATTCGCAAAAGCGAACAGCGGCAAAACGAGATAACTGGAGAAGCCATGCAGCTCATGCTCTAGTTTGACCACGGGTGAAGTTTCCTGTTTGGGTAGTGAATATGGGATACAAAAACCGAGAGCTACCCCTGCGAGTGTTGCGTGTACCCCAGACTTCAGCACAGCGACCCACATAATAAATCCGATGAACAGGTATGCGGACTGGTTGCTCACATTGAGGCGGTTCATCAATATTAGAACGCCAAGCGCGGCAAATGCTAATCCAAGCGCTTCAACACTTAATTGCTCAGTGTAAAACAGGGCAATGATGACAATCGCACCTAAATCGTCGGCAACCGCGAGAGTTAATAGGAAAACCTTCAAAGCGACAGGGACGCGGGGCCCAAGTAGAGCCAAAACACCGACAGCGAAAGCAATATCGGTTGCCGCTGGGATTGCCCAGCCATTCACTGCGCCCTCAACACCATGAGTGACGATCAAATATATCAGCGCTGGTGCCGCCATCCCCCCAACTGCAGCGCCTAGAGGAAGGAGCGCTTGGCGGATGTCTGACAGGTGTCCGACCATCAGCTCACGCTTAATCTCGAGGCCGATCAGGAAGAAAAATATCGCCATCAGGCCATCGTTTACCCATAAAAGAAATGGTTTATCTATGACGACAGGCCCGACGCCGAGAACCACCTTAGTGGAAAATATATTCTCGTAGTAGGATGCCAGTGGCGAATTCATGATTGTCATCGCCAAGATGGCCATAATTAGGAGCAGAACGCCAGGACCAACCTCCGAGTGGAGGACAGCGTTGAGCTTTTTAATCGGTCCTAAACTTTGATTTGGGGATTCCATGTGCGTCAATGTCTCCTCGATCTACAAAAACTTTTAGTTATAAGTGCACGAAATTTATGCGTGGCTTAGGTGTCAATAATGCGAAGGCAGAAGCCCAATGGCAAGAGTTGCCTTCGCCCGAGGTCGAAAAAGGTGAAATTCTTGTAAAGTTTGAGGCTGCTGGATTGAATCGGGCGGACAGATCGGTAAAACAATCGTGTTAATGAAATGAGGACATAATGAGTAAATACGATTTAGTCGTTATCGGTGCAGGTAGTGGTGGTGTCCGTGCTGCCCGTATGGCGGCCAATTTTGGTGCCAAAGTCGCAGTTATTGAAGACCGTTATCTAGGGGGGACATGTGTCAACGTGGGTTGTGTTCCGAAAAAATTATATGTCTACGGTTCGAGCTTCTCGGAGTCGATAAGCGATGCGTCAGGGTACGGGTGGGATGTAACAAATAATGGTTTCAATTGGCAGACGCTTCGCGATAATAAAATCAACGAAATCAGTCGATTGAATATGGTTTATGATCGCTTATTAAGTAAATCAGGGGCCGAGTTGGTTTATGATCGAGGAAAAATAATTGATCCGCACACCGTGCGGGTGGGTGATCGTAACCTATCAACGCAAAGAATTTTGATCGCCACAGGAGGATGGCCACGTAAACCCCACGTGCCAGGGATTGAACTGACCAAATCCAGTAATGAAATTTTTGACCTAGAACACTTACCTAACCGTATTCTTGTTGTTGGTGGAGGGTATATTGCGGTGGAATTTGCTGGAATTTTCGCGGGTCTCGGCGTCAAGACGATATTATCCTATCGCGGTCCCAAGCTTCTGAAAGATTTTGATCGGGAGGTCGTCGAGCAATTAATTGAAGAAATGAAAAACAAAGGCATCGATGTTCGATTGAATCACCATCTTTTTGGGTTTGAGCGGGTTGCGGCCGGTATACGGGTAGATCACTCTGATCATAATGAGGTTGATCTTGTCGTTGATGATGTGTTGATGGCCGTTGGTCGTGTCCCTAACACGTCTGATCTTGGTCTCGAAAATACCCAAATAACAACTCGTCCGGACGGCACGATCGAGGTGTTCGACAATTTTCAGACCAAAGAACCTTCGATTTATGCGGTTGGTGATGTGACGGGCACTATGGCGCTAACACCTGTGGCTTTAGCGGAAGGCACGGCACTCGCTAAGTATCTTTTTACTGATGAGCCGGATGCGGTGATCGATTACGACCTTATCCCTACCACAATTTTTAGTCAGCCTAATATCGGAGTTATTGGTCTATCAGAAGAAGAGGTCATATCAAAAGGGCACCACGCGAAAGTCTTTGTGAGCCGATTTAGGCCCATGAAGCACACTTTGAGTGGCCGGCAAGAGGAGAGCATATTTAAACTGATCGTTGATGCTGAGTCCGATAGAATTCTTGGTCTTCACATGCTTTCACCAGATGCAGGCGAGATACTCCAGGGATTTGGTGTCGCACTGAAGGCGGGCGCAACAAAATCAGATTTTGACCGAACTATTGGGATTCATCCGACAGCAGCGGAAGAGTTAGTCACGATGCGTGAACCGACACGGATAGTTGGTGGATAAATCGATTCAAAAACTCTCTCAGATGCTGATATAGGTCGGCGCGGGGCATGCCGATATTGCGTTGATTCGACGATTCATTGTGGACCCACTTCCTGACGTTCGATTGCTGGATCAATCAGGCAACTCAGTCACTATTGCTTCCGAGCCGTCTTGCTGTGGAACATGACGTAAATGCAATGACCGATGTGACAAGTTTTGGCTTGGCCGGTGATATTAAAGGAATGCTTGGTAATAAAGGTTTTTCATTGTAATGGACCGATGAGATTGATGTTTTTGATAACGTTGCGAGATTGGTGCGGCGTGGTATTCATTCAACGGCACATGAATCGAATCAACTTTATGCTGGCTAAGTTGGTTTGGGGGCGCCTGACCCGGTTGTATTTGATCCACAGACGTGTGGTCCGTTGTTGGTCGCAATTCAGCCGGCAGGTGCACGCGACCTCATAAAAGCATGGAGAGAACTTGGTTTGAGTCCTCAGCGGGTTGGCTGGGTTACCACCGAAACGTCGTAAAGACATTTCGTGTGATTTCATTCACATTCCTCAGATAAAAATGACAGAAACACACAGTAGGCATGTTTCATGAGTTATCAAAGCGAATATGATCGATCCATTATTGACCCACAGGGATTCTGGTTAGATAAGACCGACCTTATCGAATGGGTGCAGAAACCGCAGGTTGCGCTCGCAGATGATATGAACGGGATCGAACGGTGGTACCCCGATGGCATACTCAACACCTGTCACAATGCAATTGATCGCCACGTTGAGTCAGGCCGAGGCCAACAGGTTGCGATTTATTACGATTCACCTGTCACCGGTACCAAAAAAACAATTACATACTCACAGTTGCAAGAGGAAGTGTCTCGATTTGCGGGCGGTCTAGCGTCGCTCGGCGTTAGCACGGGCGATAGGGTCGTTATTTACATGCCGATGGTTCCTGAAGCTGTCACTGCGATGCTGGCATGTGCCCGCATTGGTGCAATTCATTCGGTAGTATTTGGTGGTTTCGCGCCCAACGAATTAGCGTCGCGTTTGTCAGACGCAGCACCAAAAGTAATAGTTACCTCAACCTGTGGCATCGAGATCAGTAAGGTCCTTGAGTACATGCCTATCGTGAATGAGGCTATCGGCCTTTCTGAAAAGAAGCCCGACCATGTTGTTGTACTGGAACGTCCACAGGCCGCGTTTGAGCCGACAATTGATCGAGATATCACGTGGTCTGAACTGATGAGGACTGCTCAGCCTGTAGATTGTGTTCCGGTGAGCGCCACGCACCCACTGTATATTTTGTATACATCGGGCACCACTGGTAAACCCAAGGGGGTGGTTCGCGATAATGGTGGGCACGCGGTAGCGATGTGTTACTCCATGAGTGCGGTTTATGACATGAGTCCAGGCGAAGTCTTCTGGGCTGCAAGCGACGTGGGTTGGGTTGTTGGGCATTCTTATATCGTCTACGCCCCGTTATTATTCGGATGTTCGACCATATTGTACGAAGGCAAGCCGGTTCAGACGCCAGACGCGGGAGCATTTTGGCGGGTTGTCGAGGAATATAAGGTCAAAATTTTATTCTCTGCACCGACTGCCTTTCGGGCTGTTCGTAAAGAGGATCCTCTCGGCGAGCATTATAAAAATTACAAGCTTGGCTCGCTTAAGGCCCTTTACCTGGCGGGCGAACGACTTGATCCACCAACCTATCACTGGTTACACGACCTTTCTGGTCTTCCTGTTGTCGATCATTGGTGGCAAACAGAAACGGGGTGGGCAATAGCCTCTAACCCGAGAGGACTGGAGTCGTTCCAGCCGAAAGCGGGTTCTGCCACGATGCCAACCCCAGGTTTCATGGTCGAGATCTTGGACGAGAATGGTAACCGAGCGTCTCCCGGAGAACAGGGCAGTGTGGTGGTTAAACGACCACTTCCACCAAGTTGTTTACCGACCGTATGGGGTAATCAAACCCGTTTCGAAGACGGCTATCTAAATACCTATCCAGGCTACTATTTGTCTGGTGATGGTGGCTTTATTGATGAAGAAGGGTACGTGTTCATCATGGGTCGGACGGATGACGTCATCAATATTGCAGGCCATCGTCTTTCGACCGGTGAAATGGAGGAAATTGTGGCGGCTCATCCATCGGTAGCAGAATGCGCCGTCATTGGTGTGGCCGATGACTTAAAAGGTCAACTACCGCTAGGTCTAGTGGTCCTCAAAGATGGCACTACCCAGTCTAACGATGAAGTGGAAAAGGAATTAATCGCATCAGTTCGGAAATCTATAGGCGCGGTGGCATCGTTTAACAGGGCAATAATCGTCAATCGACTACCAAAAACTCGCTCCGGAAAGATATTGCGAGCCACACTCCGTAAAATCGCTGACGGTGAGACCTATACAATGCCCTCAACGATAGAGGATCCAACGGTCTTATCTGAGATCGAGGAATATTTTTAGGTACAGGCGGAACAAAAGCAATAATTAACCCAATACAGAGTTTTGTTTGCGTCACAGCTACTATCAAAGGTTTCGCTGATGTTGCTGCGGGTCAACTTCGTTTTGAAACGAATAAATCCACCGCGTCATCTTTTAGATGCCCTGGCGAATCAAGCTCCAAGAGCTGCTCAACCTGAAAACGTTTCTGAGAGTGTTTGTAGGCGGGATCATAGTGATGTTCTAAAAGGCTTTCGGCGAGTGCTATCCATTGTTTTTCGGCAATAAGACGGAGCCATTCATTTATTTGTCGCGTTCCGTGACGAAATTCCAATTGTTTGATCAATGACTCGGTATTTTCTGGGACTTCGGTCAGGTGACTGTAACGCTCCACAGAGTATTGGGCTCGTTGTGAGCGTTCACAATCCAATCCAATCGCCCTCGCATCGAGAAGGCTTTGAAAAAGTTGTTTTGGTAAATGTATGTCTCCAATTTTTGCTGACTCAGATTCAATGAAAACAGGCTTTGTCTGGTCAACATTACTAAGAGCATCGTAAAGACGCGTTTCAAAAAGTTTTTGCGAGGGTTGGCTTTGTTTTGGCTCTGCGCCAAGGATCGAACCCCGGTGACAGGCGAGCGCCTCTAGATCGAGAACTTGTTGACCTCCCCTCGCTATCTCGGCGAGAAGGTCGGTTTTTCCGCAGCCCGTTGGACCTGTGATCACGATGAACTCAGTGTCGAGGATCATTTGGTTTAAATCGTTTTGTATCTTTTTACGATACGCTTTGTAGCCCCCCCGAAGTAATGTCACGGGCCAACCGATTTCGTGCATGACGAGGGCCATGGATGTGGAACGTTGTCCTCCACGCCAGCAATAGACCAATGGTCTCCAATCCTTTGATTTTTCGATGAATACTTCGAGGTGCTTGGCGATATTTAGACTGGTGAGTACGGCACCCCTTTTTCGTGCAACAAAAGGATCCACCTGTTGATAGAGGGTGCCAACTTCGGATCGCTCGAGGTCGTTGAGTACAGGAAGGTTTATTGATCCCGGCAGATGGTCTTCGGCAAATTCAGAGGGCGATCGGACATCAATGATGGAATCGAATGGTCGATCAGTACTCAATACTTCGTTAATTTCGGCGACTTTAATCTTACGTTGCATGTTGACTTGGTGTGTTCACACCCTAATACTTCATCACCGTTGCAGGTGTGGCTCAGCTGGTAGAGCACCCCCTTGGTAAGGGGGAGGTCGCGGGTTCAAGTCCCGCCACTTACACCAGCTAATTCAATAACTTATGCGCATCTCGCCGCAATCATCTGCAAACTTCATTCGAAACCACACCCTAGTTGTCCAAATAGTTGCCGAGTCGACCACATTCACAAAGTGTAACAAATTTGACCCGCTGAGCGGCTTTATTCTCAAGTATATAGACGATCATATTGATCGCTATTGCGAGAATTCTCAACGGAGTTCGCTGAGTCCCATATCTTGCAGAACACGACCTTTGAACGCTTCCATGATTATTGCCACATTCTCCATCCCTGAATCCTTCGCCTTCTGAATTGATCCATCCATTATTGAAACCGCCGATTTTGCAGAAGATAGATCAGAGGCCTCCGACAATAAAAAGGCTCCTGAAGCAAACGATGTGGTTGAAGTGAGCAGGGACTCAGAGGCCTCTATTTGAGCTTGGGTTGTTTGCATCAATTCAATACGTTGAGCTGATTCTGCCTTGGAGATCTCAAGGAATAATTCGGCGCCTTCTTTGATTGTTAGCAGAAGAATCAAGAAAAATCCTGCTACTGATAAGTAGAGTGTCGCGAGGGCTACATTTTTTAATTGCTGATCCATTGTTATTTATCCCTTTTTTATCGCTATACCTTTAATTGAACTATTAACGAACATCCTTTGGCAAACCTAGGGAGATAACCGAGTTGATGAAAGGGCCGCAAGCCCCTTCATACGAAGAACTATGAGGTGAATATGAGATAACTTAGTGGAATGGTATTATCAGGTTGATAGGGTAGAGGAGACGACCAACGTCCCTGGATGATTATAGCGCCGGAGTGAGAGTCAAATTTGTCGTCCAAGCAACCAAAATTTAACACCTTCGAGGATTTTCTCGTACCAGACCGCAGAACATGGGTAATTAAGTGGAGCAACTCGCAGGATGACGCTGGCGGGACCTATGATCTTACGATCGAAGGCAAATACATAGGTCGAAATGTCACAGGGAAAGGTGGCCAGCTAAAGGCTAAACCGAACCAGATCGCTTCGGTGTGGCTTTACGGTGGTACGACTGTGGGATTCGCAAATCAAGCTGTTGCTGACTCAGCCAAATTGGAGGTCTACGCCGACACTGTCAAACCTCCATTTAAATTACCTGATTGGTTCACTCCCGTGGTAGTAGCCCTTACTATTATTTTTTCGGTAGCCCTAATGGTTCAAGACGCCTTAACCGAAAACACCCACGAGTATTGGGAAAATGCCGCTGAGGAGTTGAAACGACCAGAAATGTGAGGTGATCATATCAGGGCGGATATCCTGTCAAGGACACCCGAGAAGCGTACTTGGGTTCCGATTATTGACACTCTTAATTACGCTGGGAACAAGTAGCGCAGATGTTAGTCGATCCGATCCTAGAATTTGAGAAACAAAATCCCCAAGCGCCATGTCTGTATCGGCTGCAAGATGACCAGTGGATCTCTTTTTCCCGAGCGGAAGTGGTCGATGCGGTATATCGACTCTGTACCCAATGGCAATCTGACGAACTCAAATCAGGTCAACGTTTATTGGTTCTAATGGAGAATCGTCCTGAATGGGCAGTAACCGCCATCGCTTGCAATCTTTATGGGCTCGTTCTCGTGCCCGCGTATACTACTCATCAAGAACATGAGATCGACTATTTGTTAGATAAGTCTCAAGCATCGGCAGTGGTCACATCAGACGGGGAGTTGAGTAATCGATTAAAATCTGTCGGCGCCGCGAGTCGGCTTCTGTGGTACACGGCTGATAATCAATCAAAAATTTTGTTTCCCAAACTTACTCAGCGAAACGAAAAAATATCCACTAATCAAGATCAAGACAGCCTCTACGCCCTTATTCCGACATCTGGTACTAATGGACAGCCTAAACTTGTTGAACTTACCCAGAACAATATTTTGGCGAACGTGACGAGCATACTGACAGTTCTTCGTGATGCGAAAATCGACCAACCGCATCGGTTTTTATCGTTTCTGCCACTAGCCCACGCCTACGAGCACATGGCGGGCCTTTACCTGCCATTTCATTTAGGTGGAGAAATATTTTACTGCGAGAGGCTAGACAAGCTAGCGAACTTAATGACCGATGTTAAACCGACACTAATGACCGCGGTGCCGCGGCTCTACGAATTGCTCTATGGCAGGATAACGGCGCAGGTCAGTAAAACTGGAGGCGTAAAACAGCAACTATTCCAGGCCGCGATTAATCTTGGCAACCGATCAAAATTAACCTTAAAAGATCACTGCATAAATTGGATCTGTGAACGCTTGGTTCGGAACAAAGTCCGAAAACGCTTCGGTGGTCGTTTGCAATATTTTGTTTCGGGTGGGGCTGCCCTCAATCCAGAAATCTCTAGATTTTTCAGAGGTCTCGGGGTCGGTATCCTTCAGGGGTATGGGCAAACCGAGGCCTCCCCGGTGATTAGTGTGAATCGGCCTGGCTATGCGAGGGCAGAAACTGTTGGACCGGCGCTACCGAATGTAGAGGTACGCCTCACCGAGGAGGGCGAATTGCTGGTCCGCGGTGAAAATGTCATGCGTGGTTATTGGCAAGACCAGAAGGCTACCGAAGAAACCATACGAGACGGATGGTTATACACGGGGGATCTTGCTGAAATTGATCCTGATGGGCACATTCGTATTGTCGGGAGGCTCAAGGATCTGATCGTCAATTCAGGCGGTGACAACATCGCACCAGCCCCAATTGAGCAAGAGATCACACTTTACCCTGAGATAGACCAAGTGATTATTGTTGGAGATGGAAAGCCTTCCTTAAGTGCACTTATCTGCCTCAACAATGATTTTGAAACAACCGATCCTGATAGTACTTTGGTTAATGTTCTTAAGCGTTACAACGTCAACAAACCACCTTTGCTGCAAGTTCGTAAAGGTTTGCTAATGACTGAGCCGTGTACAATTGAAAATGGTTTCTTGACACCTACCCAGAAAATCAAACGGTCGCTAGTGGTTGAACATTACCAGGAAGCGATCGATGACTTGTATTGAAATAGTCAAACTGATTTTACGGATTTATTTTTGAAGAACTGACAGCCTCTATGAAAAGTTGCACATCCGTACATTGGTTTAAAATCTTCGCTAGGTTTCTGAGGCTTGGCTGTACATCTTTCGGTGGACCCCTCGCGCACATCGGGATCTTTCGACGCGAATTCGTCGAAAAGGACAAGCTGATGATTGATGAGGACTATGCCTCGTTAGTCGCGTTATGTCAGGTTATTCCCGGGCCTACATCGTCGCAGCTAGGGATGGGGCTCGGTTTTAATCTTGGGGGTATCAAAGGTGCTATCGCGGCTTGGAGCGGATTTACGCTGCCGAGCGTCATCATCATGGTTGTTGCTGCTCTATGGGTTCTACAGGGCGGTTCGTTGAGCGCTGGTTGGTTGATAGCAGCAATGAAGATTGTCGCAGTCGGAGTCGTAACCCACGCCTTACTTGGCATGTGGTATCAGCTTTGTACTGACCGTGAAACAAAGATAACCGCTTTAATCGCCGCGATCACTTTTTACGTGTTTCCGGTCGCGCTCACTCAAGTGGCTCTTATAGGGGTTGCCTTGGTCATCGGCCTCTCACTGAAGGGTATCGATGAAGATCAAGCTTTCAACTTCGATAGATCTAAGTCGCACGTTGTCGGGATTGTGAGCCTTGTGATCTGGATTGTGTTGATGTCAACCGCTGTCTTCTTTCAGTCCGACTCGCAATGGATAATGCTTCTGACGGGTAACGTTTTGAGTGGTGGGCTTGTGTTTGGTGGCGGCCATGTGGTTCTCCCATTCTTGGAGGCTGAATTTGTGCCTCCAATCGACATAACGTCTTTCCTGGCGGGTTACGGCGTCGCTCAAGCTGTCCCGGGACCCCTGTTTTCGTTTGCCGCATTCATTGGAACTGTTTTGTTGCCAGAATCGTTTGGTTGGGCGGCTCTTGTCGCTGTGATGGCCATATTCTTCCCCGGTATGGTTCTGTTGGTTGCGGCGATGAGTGTTGGTCAACCAATGATTGGATTGAAACAACAACTAATGTTTGTGAACGCGGTTGTAGTAGGGCTGTTGCTGGCTGTTTTGGTAAATCCGATCTTCACTCAGTCGGTTTATTCCGGTTTTACTACATGTCTCGCATTACTTAGCTTGCTGGTGACGGTCTTTTTTAAGAGATCACCACTAGAACTGGTTTTTGTAATAACCATCACGAGTTACGCCGGTCATCTCGCGGGATACCTCTAGCCAAAATTTTTAGCTACACCCACAATAACCAGTTTTTTTACCGCCGTTAAGCGTGTCAATCTCTTAACCGGCCAGCAGGTTTTCTCAGCATCAAAAAATATAATTGAAACGAAAAATTCACCTTATGGGATAAGAGGAGCGGTGTTTCATAATCAACTATTTATCAGATTCCATCGGGTCCATTATCGTAAGATATAGCCCAAGTGGCGCGAACCTTGAGGAAGATTTATTGTGCTGTCCAGCCACCATCTACCGGTAGGCTGGCACCGGTGATCTGTGATGCTACGTCAGTACAAAGAAACCGAACCAATTCCCCTAGCTGGTCTGTTGTAACGAATTGTTGGGAAGGTTGCTTTTCAGATAATAATGCCCGACCACCTTCTTCTTCGCTTATGTTCAAATCGGACGCGCGCTGTTCAATTTGCGTCTGAATGAGCGATGTATGAGTCCATCCCGGGCAAATCGCATTACAAGTAATATTGAGCTCTGCTGTCTCGAGAGCTGTCGCCTTAGTAAGCCCGACCAAACCATGCTTAGCTGCTACGTACGCTGGTTTATTGATGGAGGCGACTAACCCATGAACACTCGCGATGTTTACAATGCGTCCAAACCTTTGCTCTTTCATGGCCGGCAAGCACAGTCTTGTTGTATGGAATGCGGCGCTTAGATTTAATGCAATAATTTGATCCCATTTCTCAACCGGGAATTCGTCTACCGGAGCCGTGTATTGCATGCCCGCATTATTTACCAGAACACTCACCGGTCCCTCGCTAGATAGGAGCTCACTGATCGCCTTCTCAATCGAAAAAACGTTGGTGAGATCTGTGCCGATATAGATTGGCTCCGATGAACTTAACGAGCCAATCTCAGAGAGCACTGAATCGATTGCATCTGGCGTTCCGAACCCATTAAGAACCACGCGGTACCCAGCTTCTGCGAGTGAACGCGCAACTCCGAGGCCAATGCCGCTCGTACTGCCAGTTACCAGAGCTAGTTTTTCCATTCATTGTCTCGGCTTGGTATTTTAAGCGCACAAGCGCTCAGGTGGAACACATAACGAATCGAGTGTAAGAACTAGGTCCGTAGTGCGCCGGTCTCAGCTTCATGAATACGTCGCTCGAATTCTCTTAAACGCTTGTAAACACTTAATAATTCGATGATTGTAGGCCAAGCCTTTAGCAAATACTGCATGGAGCCTTCGACACGCCCAAATGCTCTAATTATTTGCTGCATAACACCTAGGGTCACGACACCTGTCACAATCGCTGGGGCCAATAATACGTAAGCGCTCAGCACATTGGCTTGGAGATATGCAATACGCCCGACATTGAAATACAAGTAGCGGAGATAGCTTAAGTAGTGAATGCTCCTAACGTCCTCAAATAACTCCCCAATCGTTTTTGGCCTCACCGTCTCATCATCTTCGGCGATTACCAATATTTTTCGGTACGCCGCTTCCTTTTTCTGGAGATCGTATTCAATGCCCACCAATCGCAGTAACCACCCCAATCCGATTAAAAATAATGTCCCACCAACACTCCACACTAAAGCACCGGTGAGTAGACCGTATGGCCAGTCACCAAAAAAGAAAATAGGGATGCCCATCGACAAGCCAAAAAGTATCGGTATGAATTGAATCAGAACCATTATCGCTTCTATCAGACTGGTACCCAGTTGCTCCATGATACGCGAGAATTTTATCGTATCTTCCTGAACGCGCTGGGCAGCGCCCTCGATCGCTCTCGCTTTATCATAGACCGCGTGATACCACTCCACCATCGACGCACGCCATCGAAACAGATAATGCGAAGTGAAATAACTCACAACGACAGCAATTGCTACGTATATACCTGCGAGGTAGATGAAACTGAACAAACTTGACCAATATTCCTCGATCGTAATCGCATTCGGCGTTGCGAGTGCCTTTTGGATCATGTCGTAAAATTCGCCAAACCAATTATTGATTTCAACATCAATTTTTACTTGTACCCAAAGGGACGATAATATTATTGCTGAGCCAAACCACGCCCATAACATCCATTTACGATCAGAGAAGAATCTGAACATATTTACTTCCTATCTTTTTCAAAAAAACCGAATTGCATTCAAGTGTATTCCGGATCAATACAACAGTGCGCTTTTTTTTAATATGCCCTATGTTCTTGATCCGATGTTTGCAAGACTATGGTGCCGAATTTAGAAGGATCCAAGATTGCAAGCACTCGAACTCTTCGATGATGTGCCACATACTGAGCATGCGGTTACGCTGTTCAATCAGGATTTTCGCCACGCGGGCCAGACCGATGACCTCACCATATTTCAGGCAGAGTATGCGTTAAGAGCCCCAGACCTTGAGTGTTTGCATTGTCTGTTAGCTGATCAATTGGTTGGAGAAGATGACGAAACGCCTTGGTTAAGCGCTCCTGTCATGGCCGCTTATGTCTCGCTTGTGGAGCGTGAGGATGGTGTGCCTGTAAGATTGGATGATGCCCTTTGTATTCTCGAAAACCGACAGCGGCTGTATTTAGTGCGCATGATACTACGGCAACCGACACTCGAACCGTGGAGTGAAGATGCGGATCTGAGCATTACGGTGTATCGCGCAGAGTCACAAGATGGCGTGCATCAGGGATTCTATGACCAAGTCGCGAATGAGGCGCATGATGCTATGGCAGCGTGTCTGTATTGGCACGGACAGATGGACATCGAAGATGACGCGATACGCGAAAATCATCAAATTGCGGTCGAGGCACTGCAAACGGTCGTGCGTGATTTAATTGAAGAATTCAATCAGCAGATGCCGGAGGGACTGGTCGCAAATCTCGAACAGGCGGGTATGTTTGACGATGATTTAGGAGAAGAATCAGAAGAAACCGAGGACGATGACAACGATAATTCGTCAGACTCTGGGCCACCTATTATTCACTGAGAACAATTGTGATTGACGAGATTACATCCATATCAAGACAATGGAATCAGACACTTACCGCCCTTTTTAAAAACGATCCGGGGCGAGCGTCGCGTTTTGTCGCCGAGGGGGCCGGGTTACGACTCGATTATTCCAAGCATTGGATCGACTCTGCGGTTCTTGCTAGGCTATTTGATGTATTAGACGCCTCTGATTTCCTCGAGACGCGTGCGGCCATGTTTGCCGGTAATCGTATAAATACCACCGAAAACCGGGCGGTACTGCATGTCGCCCTGCGTGGCGAATCAACCGATAACTTCGCAGTTGATGGTTCTTCCGTCATGCCATCCGTGATTCAAGCGCGTGATCAAGCCTATGCCTTTGCTGCAGGTATTCGAGAAAGGCTGTTTGTTGGTGCCACAGGCGAAGCTTTCACAGATGTGGTTAATATTGGGATTGGCGGTTCAGATTTAGGACCCTTGATGGTCGCCGAGGCTCTTAGGCCGATGGTTGATGGGCCGAGACTTCACTATGTATCTAATGTCGATGGTGCTCATTTGCATGATGTATTAACCACTCTGGATCCGCGGACTACGCTGATTCTAGTTGCATCAAAGACATTCACGACACAGGAAACAATGCACAACGCCTATAAAGCTAAACAATGGATATCCAGTGTGTTAGGGGAAACCGCTATTGCGGAACATTTCGCTGCTTTATCAACTAACACGCGAGCCGTGCGGGCTTTTGGTATTGCAGATACACGGACCTTTGGATTCTGGGATTGGGTTGGTGGCCGTTACTCAGTTTGGTCAACGATAGGGCTCTCACTGATGATCGCCATGGGTTCCGTGATATTTGACCGCTTCCTTGCTGGTGCACGAGAGATGGATCGGCATTTCCGAGACGCACCTGCTGATAACAATATCCCGATATTAATGGCGCTGATCGGGATCTGGTATCGGAATGGATTCGGCTTGGACACCCAAGCGATCCTGCCATACGAACAACGTTTGCATCGCTTTTCTGCATACCTACAACAAATGGAAATGGAGTCCAACGGCAAGCGGGTAGATCGGGCTGGAAAACCTTTAGATTACGACACGTGTCCTGTGATATGGGGTGAACCCGGTACTAACGGGCAGCATGCATTTTTCCAACTGCTACATCAAGGCACTATGGT
>MDTB01003373.1_pt1 | contig 15170 bp, 15 predicted proteins | sample 811161 | NCBI WGS metagenome assembly MDTB01 (sample SAMN05326650, study PRJNA326480) | marine metagenome | isolation source: seawater | place: Mediterranean Sea | collected 2009 | reverse complement strand
TCAGCAGCTAATGCATCAAGTCCATACTGTTGCCAGCCTATCCATGCTGCAGCTCCATCCATAAATGCGATGTGAGCATTACCAAATCTTAGAGCTTCAATTATAGCTCCTTCTGAAGTTATTGGATAAAGTTCTACATCCATATCAAGTTCTTCAGCCAAGTAGTCAGCCATAACTTGTGGATTTTCATCAGAATTTTCATAATCTTCTTTTACTTCGTATGCGATTATGAATTTCTCCTTTTGAGTTTCTTCTTCATCATCACTACTCAAACAACCAGTAAATCCAGTCATTACGAATAGCATAGCAAGCCCAATTACTGCAGATTTTCGCAACATTTCTTTTCACCGTTTGTTTAGGTCACCCTAAATTAGGTCACCCTAAAAAATACCTCTATATATAATTTAGGCCTCCCTAATTTTACAAAAGTATATTTTTTTATAAGACAAGTTGACTCTCGAAATATGGCTGGAATGGATGCTTTATCTGAGAGTGCAGAAATGATGATTAAAAATATAAATCAACTAGCTGCCGATGAAAAAAGAGTAAGAACTTCAGATCTTGCAACTAAAACAGAATTGAAACCTGCAACAGTTACTGAAATGATTCAACGTTTGGGAGACTTAGGGCTAGTTGATTATGAACCATATCATGGAGTACATCTTACTAAACAAGGGCAACATGTGGCCGATGTTATTGAACATCGATTTAATATCCTTGAACGCTTTTTGACTGAAATACTTGGCGTAGATAATGACGAAGCCTCAGAAGTAGCATGCCGAATGGAACATGTTCTTACAAGAGATGTAGAACATAAACTGACAACTTTCTTGGGCATAGATCCTGAAAAAGAGTCTGAACTTTTTTGTCATAAAATAAATATTGAAGATAGTAATGATCATAAATATTTACCATTAAGTAATTTTAAAGAAGGAAAAAAAGGCACTGTAAAATTAATATTTGAAAATAATGAACTGGCAAAAATATTAGGAACGAAAGGAATAATTCCAGGTAGTTCATTATTACTTAAAAAATCAAATGATAAAGTTTATACTATACAAAATGATGAAGGTGAATTTTCAGTTGATAGAGATACAGCTTCCAAAATAATAATTCAAAACTAATGGCATCAAAAGGAATACTCTACATTGTTATCAGTGGTCCAGATGATTATAGGAGAGCTATGGAGGGTCTCAGAATGGCTGAATATCAGTCAGGTGATGGAACACATGGTGTAGGATTAATGCTTCAAGGAGAAGGTGTTGAATGGTTAAGAGAAGGTAGTGAAGATTATAGAAAGGAAATACAAACATCAATTGGAGTTGTACATGAGCTTGGATCACCAGTCTTTGTTTGTGGAGCCTCTCTTAATGAGCGAGGATTAAGTGCAACTATGAATGATTACAAATTCACAAATTCTTCAGCACCTAAAAGAATTAGTCAAGTGGTAAACAAAGGTTGGCAATTAGCCACTTTTTAGTAATGATTTGATAATTTCTATTTCTGAATTTCCCCATATTTTGAGTTTAAATGTTCCATATAGAAATATAATTCCGTAGACTATTGAGCCTATTGTTAGAAGAGCTACATCAGGTAAATTTTGTTCAAGTAAGATGAAAACAGGCAATCCAGATATTACTGAAATTACCATTATTTCAAAAATTTTTCGCCAAGGATAAAGCCTAAACATTTTTGATTCTAGTGTTGAGGAGGATTGGTACATTATTACAAACATCGATAGCCAAGTTACAGTTACAGTTGCAAAAGGAATTCCAAGTAATCGATTATCGCCAGTTAAGGTTGTAATTAAGTAATAGCTGAGAATTATATTAATTGAAGACATGGCTATAGCTAATCTCAACAAGAATTTAGTCTGACCACTTGCCATCAATACCCATCCAATTCTAAAGACATATGTTGGCAATAAAGTCATGTATATTGTAAAGATAGGTATGGTACCTTCAAACTTATCTGTAAACATTGTGATAATCAATGGTTCAGCCATCAAGATCAACAGAACAGTTAGTGGCAAAAATAATAAAGCCAATTTTTCAACACTTTTGTTATACAAATCTCTCATTTCATTCAAATTGTTATCTTTATGTGCTTTTGATAAGCGAGGAGTAATAACTTGGCCAGCAGATTGAGTAAACCATCCAAAGACAGGCGCCCATAGTGATCCAAGATAGTATACTCCAAAAATAGAGGTAGAGAAAAACATGGCAACTAGGTATTTGTCTACATTCACATTAATAATTCCAATCATAGCAGCTAATCCTACAGGAATTCCGTAAGATAATTGATTTTTGTAGTAAGTTTCTCCATTGAATGATTTATTCAAATAATTAGAATAAATATAAATCAGAACGATAACGACTTTCAAAATAGCAGTAGCTATTATTCCATGTACCATCCCTAGAGCAGAGGGATTAAACCACGCAGCTAAAGGTAGAACTAAAATATCTATTATAGTAAAACCAATCATCATTTGAGCGGCTAAAGTTTCTTTTCCCTCTAATATTATTAGATTTTGGAGAGGCATTACAAAAAGCATAATTCCAGTATATATTCCAAGTAAAATTACGAAAGGTTGCAGATGATGATTAGGATAAATTTGGGAAAGAGCGTAGCTAGAAGCCAAAGAAGCTAGGGCAACAAAAACACCTGAAAATAAAATTATAATCCAAGTTTGTTTTACTAGATTCGGGTATTCTTTCTCAGAAATTCTTGGATAATAGTAGAGTAAAGCTTGTGGCATTCCGAGGAGTAAAATGGATTGAATAATTGTGTAGACCATTATTAATTGTTGATAAGTCCCGTAATCTTCCTTTAGTAATAATCGAGTAAGAGCAATGGGTATAACCAAACTAATTAGAAAAGAAAAAGCCCTCCCATAGATTAAAATTATTATTTTTTTAGATAATTCCATACGTACCTCACAAATAGTCTTGCCTTCGTATATCTACTAACTTACCTATAAATAAATCAATAGGGTTATTTCTTCTAAGACTAAGAAATACTTAAATTGCAGTTGATTATGCAGTTCTGTGCGTATAGGTATGATTCTGTGTAAGCCCTATCCCCCAGATATACGTGTTGAAAAAGAGGTTCGTTCATTAGTAGATGCAGGGCACGATCTTTTTGTTATAGCTGAAAGTAAAAGGGGAGAATCGAAAAGAGAAGTTTTTGGTAGGGCTCATGTTGATCGTTATTCCCCACCTCGTCCTTTTCGTCGTCGCATTGATTGGTTTTACTTTCAGCTAACTTTCAAGAGTTACTTTTGGAAAAATAGAATTCGTAATTTTACTCTCCGTAACAATTTAGAAATTTTACATGTACATGATCTTCCTTTAATTTCAACAACCTTGGATGTGGCAGCGGAATTTGGTTTACCCGTTGTTGCAGATCTACATGAAAATTATCCTGCAGCAAAGCAACTTTGGAGTGAAGGAAGCCGCAATCCCTTAGTTTGGTTTGGAGATGATTTTAGAAGGTGGGAACGTTATGAAAAGAGGATTCTCCCTTCAGTTAGTAAGATAATTACAGTAGTTGATGAGGCTTCAGAAAGATTAGCAGATTCAGGAATTTTATCTTCAAGCCAAACAACCGTTGTAATGAATGTTGAGGAGAGAAAATGGTTTGATAGTTTATCAAGTTCTAAGGCAAAGAATGACGATATTATTCGAATAGTTTACGTTGGAGGCGTTAGACCCCATAGAGGTTTAGACATAGTTATCCATTCTCTAGTTAATTTACCAAATAAAGCTAAAGTATCACTCAGGATTGTTGGGGCTAGAGGCCAGTATGCATCTGAATTAGTAAAATTGGCAAAAGATTTAGGCGTTAGTGATAAAATAGAATTAGTCGAATGGATTCCTTTGGAACAAGTTCCTAATTGCATTACCGAGTGCGACATAGGTATAGTTCCGCATAAAAAACATCCTCATACAGACGCAACTATTCCTCATAAACTTTTCCAATATATGCTTGCAAGTAAACCAGTGATTGTAAGTGATTGTAAGCCTCTAGAGCGTATTGTAAGAGAGACAAAATCAGGATTAGTTTTTAGTTCTGGTAATTCCTTAAATTTAGCTGAAACGATAATGAAATTAGTTGAAAATCCAGACCTACGTTCTGAGCTTGGAAGTAACGGGAGGAAAGCTTCGGCAAATAGGCTAAGTTGGGAAAACGAGGGTCAGAAATTGGTATTGCTTTATGATGAATTTACTTGATTAATAATTTAACGTATCAAAAAGACTATATTCTGGCTTCTTAGTATAGTCAATATAGTAGCTCAAACGGGTTTGAGCAAGTAATGAGGAAACAAATATGAGTACAATAAAAGTAACAGATACAGATTTTCAAGAGACCCTTCAAAATAATGACTTGGTTCTAGTTGATTTTTGGGCACCTTGGTGTGGACCTTGCAGGGCTGTAGCTCCTGTTTTGGAAGAGATAGCAAATGAAAATTCAAATGTTGTTATTGCTAAAATGAATACAGATGAAAATCCAAATACAGCATCTCAGCATGGTATTATGTCAATACCAACCATGATGATTTTTAAGAATGGAGAACTTGTTGACAGACTAGTAGGTGCATTACCTAAGCCATCTATAATGGAAAAATTAAAGCCACATTTTTAATTTATTCTTCATCATTCCAAACAGAATTTTCAATTAATTCATTTCTTTTCCTTAGAGCCCATGGAACAAAAGCAATAACGCCCATTCCAAAGCCAGCTAGACCTGCAATCATAGCTGCATTTCTAACGTTCCAAAAGCTACTTTCTTCATTTATAGAGCTAATTTCATTTTGGATTCCAAGTCTACTTAGATTAAATGCATTGAAATTCATTTCAATAAAGTTGGTTCCATTGTATGTTGATGAAGGTTCTCCAAATTCTAGTTTAGAAATACATGCTTGGTTAGGAGTGTTCATATTAACGCCATCAGTAGAACAAGCGTAGTCTCCATAATTAGTCAAATTTTCATCCACATAATGGTTTTCTGAATCCATAATTAATCTAACATTTACGTCATAAGGAACGCGAGGCTCCCAAAATTCTTCAAGAGTTGCACCTTGATTAGGCTTTATTCCTACAGCAGTTCCTTCGATGCCGAATACCCAAAGATGACCGCTACTAGAATCATCTACTGGGATAGTGTATTCTTTAGCATTAGTGTTGGTTCCTAGACTTTGTGAATTATCATTTGATCCATCGCTGTTAATATCTATTGATAATTCTAAATCAGCAACTGTGAATCTATCCGTATTAACTTGTGGATAAGATAATACAATTTCGGCACTTACAGTTCCTTCTGGAACGTGTAAGTAATGGGTAGAGTCTGTGACATAAGTTCCGCTACTGCCGACAAAATAAGCCCATTCGCCTTTCCATTCTGATTTTAGCGTATCAGTGTACTCTTTTGCCTTGTGAACATGAGATATTCCTAGCATTGCGTCTCTAGCATCAAAAACTGTTACCATTTCATTGTCCAGCATACCGTCTCCATCTTCATCTGCATTTCTCATGCTTTCCAGAGTCAGTGCCATTTGAACTGCGTATTTTGTATCAATTAGTCCGTGGCCTTGTCCCCAATCGTGCTTTAGTCCTGTGTTACTTACAGTTCCATTAGCATTTGATTGCCCACCTTCAATGTATCTTCCAGAAAGTTCTAGAATTAATTCAGCCTCAGAAACAAACGTATCTACTCGGTCGCCGTACCATTCACCTTCAAGTGTTTCGTGATCTTCGTAGATATAATCTGCGACTCCTAACGATGGAGCTGCTTGATACAATAATGTAGCTACTCCAGCAATATGTGGTGTTGCCATTGAAGTACCAGAAATTGCCATGTAATACAAGTCATCATCAGATGGACGTTGAATAATATCAATAAGAGTTGCACGAGGAGCTGTTGCCCATATCTCAACACCCGGAGCTCCGATATCTGGCCATGTTTGTGGCTTAGTCATATCTCCTCTAGATGAGAATCCTGCGATTCCAGAACCGTCGTGTTCAAGAGCTGCAACGCCAATCACTAGAGGAATGCTTGCATACGGATTAGTTTGTAAATCACTGCCATCACCTCCTGAATTTCCTGCTGCAAATACTGAAACTACGTTGTTATCGTATTGTAAATTTAGAACTGCTTGAGAAATAGCATTAGATGGATCATATTCTGAACCTGAACTTCCCCATGAATTTGATGTGACTCTAATATTCAACGGATTTGCATTAGGTCTTGAATTGTCGTAAACCCATTGGAAAGCCTCAACTGCATTATCAATGAATGCGATGTCTCCTACTCCCATTCCAACTAATGTTGCACCTGGCGCCACTCCTTTCTTAGCTCCTGCAGATGCATCACCATTACCCCCAACCGTTCCTGCACAGTGAGTCCCATGTCCGCTAGATGTATCTGAGTTTTCAGCTTCTATCCAAGTTCTTGTTGCTCTGTCAAATTTGTAAGAAACTGTTTTACCTTCATCGTAATCGAAATCAGGGTGTCCAGCATCGACTCCTGTGTCGATAATTACTGCAGCTACTCCAGTTCCATCAATGTATGTGTGTTGATCAGCTTGATCTGCAATAACTTGTTCATTTTCATTAATGATAACTGTTTGCCAAGTTTCTACTGCGTTGATAACTCTTGTAGTATCTTGCATGTAGTATTCCATTTGTGAATTATGTTCTATCCAAAAAATATCGTCTTGTCTACTCAAATCTCTAATTTGAGATGCCGTTGCTTTTCCAAAAAATCCATCAATGAATTCAAAAATACTAATAACTTCAATTCCAATTCCTTCTGCAGTTTGTAAGTGTTTATCTGTAAGTTCAGGACGATATTGAACAATAAATTCAATCTCAGTATCACTATCTACATTACCCATAGCTCTAACGATATTTGGATGTAAAACATCTTCATTTACAGAAATGGATGTAACTGTCGGGCTCATTACGAGCAGCGCAATTATAGTCAGAGACCATATACGTTTCATAAACGGTTTGTGCTTTACTGACATAAAAAACTATCAGTCACCTAAAATTCGGACGTTTACTTCTTCTAATTCTTTTTTAAGTTCATCACTATCCTGCTTAGATAAGCAACATTTTAGTGAGTATACTTCATACATTTTGTGAAAGCTACTAGCAATAACTTCTACCCCTTTATCATTTCCCTTAAAAGTTACATTAATTATTTTTTTGATAGGTATTCCCCCGTGCCGAGGTTCTCCTTCCATAACCGATTCGAGAGTTTTGAAATTGAAACTCCCGCCTTCTATTATCAAATGGTCGCCAAAAATTACCGCCCATCTTCCTTTGTTACCAACGTCTTCCCAAGCTGAACTTGTAGGATAAGGCGCTCCGCCCTCGTGCGTAAGTTCTCCTTTATCATCTACCCAATTATCCTCATTCCATGATTGATCAGGTATTTCTTCGTCTAAAAATAGATTCACTGAAATCCAATCTTCCCCATCCCAAAAAGTAGCTTCTCTCGTTAAATTTCCACTCTTAACATCACTAATTATTCTTTCGAGAGGTATTGGCCCATAAATTTCATCATCGACTTTGATAGGGTATTTTTCTTCTTTCATTTATGCCTCATATACATATGCAGTTCTTGAATCTAAATCAGGAATTTCACCTAGCTTCCAGCCTTCAGCAGTCGTTTCTGCATAGTAATAGCCTATTTCATTATCTTTCCCTTCATTTAAAATGTAGTAGATACCTTTTGCTCCAGTTACATTAACACCTACTGCAGCATGTCCGTAATCCTCCCAAGCTTCAGGTATCAATATCATCGCAGTTTCATATCCTAATGCTTCTAATAAAGAAATTAAAAGTGCAGAACTATCTTCACAATCACCAGTTTGATCGACTAAGGTTTCAATAGGATATCGAGGATATTCTCCAACACCTGCAGTTAGATTATCTTCTGAATATTTCAATGAATGAACAAAACTCATAATGAAATTAACTTCATTTAGATTGTCAAATTCTTTTTCACTTGAAATATTTCTAAGAATTTGAGCAATTTCAACAATTGCCATTTCTTCCTTTGTTATAAAATTCATATAGTCATTATATTCACGAATAGAATGTTCTTGTTCCTTGTAATATGCATATCTTGCAGGGTCAAAGTTATAGCTCATTTGGTATTGTACGGTATCGTATTTCCAGTTATATGTAACTAAGTATCCAAAAATATAGGGTTCAATTTCAAGTAGCATTTTCGCATCGTCATTTTCGTTAAGTTCATCCAAAGAACCATCTAGCGTTATACTTGTGACTTCATTTAGTGAGAGATTTGTAAGATTGTAATTGATTATTGCTCTATAGCTTTCGTTCGAGTCGCTAATATCAAATTCTTCAGCATTTCTAAATTTATAATAAATAGCAATGATTGTAAATTGATATTCGGTTTGGTTATCAGGTATATTTAGTTCAAATTCAGTTCCCAGTTCATATTCCTCTTGCCACGGTACTCTCCAAGGTAAATCATCTCTATCAAAGCGTTGTATTTCCTCTCCTTCCGAGTAAAGATAAAAAATAAGAGGTGCATCGATACGATTGCTTTGCTTATCTAATAATTCAATTGATTTAAAATTAAATTTTAATGCAATGTCATGTAAAGGATCAATGTCCTCATTATCATTATATCCATCATTATCATCGTCTAAATCTTCATTATCTCCGATTCCATCTAAATCATTATCCTTATTTTCGTTAACGTTATTTGGAAAAGAATCTTCCGTATCATTGTATCCATCATTATCATCATCTAAATCTTGATTATCTCCAATTCCATCTTGATCATTATCACTCCACTCTTCTGAATTATTAGGAAAAGCATCTTCATTATTAGGAACTCCATCAAAATCACTATCATGTAGATATTCACTAACAAAGATACCAATCAAAGTACCCACAAGAATAGCAAAAATTAGTTTATTATTTCGATTCATTTTAATCCTAACAAATTAGGTAACTCTACCATGCTTTTGAAAGGAATGGCTCCAGCCTTTTCTAATTGTTCAGCACTACACATTTTGACTAGGCCATAAACTTTGATATTTGCGTTGACTGCAGCAGTAACGCCAGCAATGCTGTCTTCAATAACCACACATTCATCAGGTCTGAATTTCATTTTTTCCGCAGCATATAAAAATAAATCAGGGGCTGGTTTTGGAATTCCAACATCAGATGCGGTGAATATATTATTTCCAAAGTAATCAATTAAATCGGTTATAGTTAAAGATCCTTCAACATGTTTAGGCAGTCCATTTGAAGCTACACATACAGGTATAGTGAGGTTTTCTAAAACTGTCTTAATGCCTTCCATGGGAATCAAATCTTTTTTGTATGAATCACTTACTTTTTTTACTAATTTAGACAGCCATTCAGGCGGTATTTCTTTACCGGACATCTCCTTCATACCGTATATTACAGCGTCAAGCGTTTTCCCCCCGAAAGCAGCAGTAGCTTCTTCAGCGGTCATCTTAACACCTAGTTCTTTAGCCATTTGGGAAATTACAGAATTTGTAAGATATTCACTATCTACAAGAGTACCGTCACAATCAAAAATTATGCATTTTGGTGGCATTAGTAGGCTCTCACATCTTTAGATTTCATTACTTCCCTTAGGAAAGATGTTGCATATGTACCCTTGTGTAACCAGAAGCTTAGAACTACATCTCCGTTTTCCTCTATGCTCCATTTAAGATCATTAATTTTTTGACATAATGGCCTGTACATTCCCAAAGATGTAAAATTAGGAATTTCTTTTATTCGGTAGTCTTTGAAACTTATTTTTTCCTTATTCATAATCTTCTTTTCTAAATCTCCCTGGAGACCTTTAGTATATTTACTTTCTAATCCAGGCAGAAGGCCTACAACCCAAGCTTTCCCTTCCTTGCATCTTCTTTTCAATTTATTTTGATTAAATTCTGTAACTTCAATGACTCTTCTTTGATCAGGCCCTCCGTAGTTGTCTATAGGAATTACATTGTCTCCTATTAAGGGAACATGCAGTTTTTCCCCCATCTTTAATCTCATGTCTACGGTTTGGTTAAAAATTGAGCTTTGGTAGGCATGGACAAACATTTTTGACAGGTTTTCAGGTAATTGCCTCAAAGCTCCAATATAATCATCTTTTTTCCTAGACAAATAGCCAATCATTTGTCTTTCAAACAACATACTGCGCGGATATTCTTTCAAAGCAGTTTCTAAATTTCGGGTATCATCTAATTTTTGTCTAGCTTCAAAACCCGCAAATTTTTCATTTCCATCACATAGATATTTCCAGACTGCACCCTCATAATCCCCTTCAATAATTTTTTCACCTATAAGATGGGTAATTGGCCTTACAGCTCCGAATCTTTGAATGCCAAAGTAATTTGGAAAGCCATCTTTTAGTTCATTTATTATTTTCCCAGTATTAGATTCATTTTTCTCAATATTAGTTATTTTTATAGTAAATTTATTTCCAATTAAATTACCTAATCTTATCGGTTTTATTGTACTATGACAATATTCAATATCTACATTTTTCAAATTTATTTTTTCAATACTTTCTTGCTTAGCCATCAATGAAAAATGTTGCGTAGTTACAGCACGCTTATCTTTAGTTCCAGCAAAACCGATTGCCTTTTGCCCAATATTTAATTCCTTAGCTAATTCTTTAACTAAAACGTGTGTATCCCAATTGTTAGCAGTAATTTTAGCTATACTATGTTTTCCTTGGTTATTTTTTTTAGACCAAATCCAATGCGTTTTTTCATTTAAATTTATGATTTCTTTTACAATAAAATCCTCAGGTTTTCCACGAAGCTTGCCTCCAATACCTTTAGTTTTTGATAAATATTGTTCTTTACCTATTTCCGGTCGAACCGGTAAAGACATGACCTAAGCTATCTTATCGCGAATGGTTTTGATATCTGCGATAATAACATCTACAGCTTTTTGTATTGCTTTCTTAGGTGCGCCCTTTTTTGTTCTAACATAGAACTTGGGACTGTCTAAAACTATGTGACCCATGTAATATGATGCATAATCAACATCAGGATTAGCGAGCGTATGGTTCATCAAAGGTCCTAGTAGCGTTTCATTAGCGCCACGTATTTCGATTTCCAATTCGTTCTTTGTTTTGTTAATTACGGAAACTTCCATGGAGTTGTGCGGACTTAGAGGGTCATTATAAAGATTGGGCGAGTTTTGTTGCTTCTACTCTTTTTGCTTCAGATGCATTTGTTTTGATGCCTAGAGGAGAAAAAATACTTGAACTTGCAAAATAGCCTAATTTCTCTAGGCATTGTATAATCTTTTTTCTTTGAGGAGTCTGACCTATTTCTGCAGATCTTGCTAGATCATTTATATCATAAAGTCCAGGAGGTCCTTCTGATTCTTTCAACATAATTTCAAAAAATTTACCTAATTTCCCATCACAATCAGTAGGTATAACGTCTTTTTGTATTATTTTTTCAACCCACATAGGTCCTCCAGCTTCCTTTTCATATTCATCTATGACTTTCATTTGTAGATTAATCCATTTTAATTTAATATCATTTTTTTCGATTAATTTTACAAAAACGCGAAGATGATGTCCTTCAGAGTAGCATAGCAACGGGTCAATTCCTTTTCCAATATTATTTGCTAAAGTGTGAATTTTCCCCAAAAGTATACGGATGCCTACCTCTTTTGCAGAAACCCATTTCATGGAGTTAGCACCGTACCTTTTAAGACAAATAGAAGGTTTAGCGCCACATAGTACGGCCGTATCTGTTGCAGATACTCCCAATATTCCGCCATCATTCAAACCATTTAAGGCAGCCTCCAAAAACGGCGCAGGCGTTCCAAAGGGGTCGATATCAATGCAATCATATTTCTTATTTTGAAGTAACTCTTCAACAGGTGTGTTGTAAACTTTTGATTTTATCCCATTTAGTTGCAAATTTTTCTTTATAGTTTCCGCAGCTAAGGTTGATGTATCACAAAATTCAGAATCTAGGTTCGATTCGAGCATCAGTCGAATTCCTCTAATTCCAGATGCAGCTAACCCGTCGAGCATGGTTCCTTTTAATCCGATTTTATTTGAAAAAGCTACGTGTAAATCTCGACTCATTTTCATAGCCGGATTATAAAATACACCTTTTGCTTTTCCAGGTCCTTTATCTTTTCCAGATAAATTTGCTAAGAATGTGGCTTTACCTTCTTGATGTTGTTTCACACCATTCCGGTTTTTAGAATATTAACGGCTTTGGATGGAAGTATTGCAGAATTTATGGGCGTAACTTCCAATGTTCTTAAGTCATCACGTTTACGAATTGATTGTAATAAGGGATTTCTTGATCTTTTATGCATAGTAATTAGCATAGGTTTTCCACACTTCAGAGCTTCTTTTAGTGTGGCACTAAATTCTTTAGATTCAGATACTAATTTTCCTACTTCATCAACTAAAATTAAATCATCATTTTCAATAGCTCGAGCAACTGACTCAGTAGCTATTCTATTTACGGCGTCAAGTCTTATTCCTAAAGGTGTTGATTCAGGAGTCTTTCCTGGAACTTTAGGTTTTACATCCCACCTTACAGAGGCTGACAGTTCTTCTTCACCTGTCGTAAAGTCTTTTAGATTATAACCAATTACTTCGTTCTCTTCGTAAATAGGGTGTGTGGTAAATCCACCGATACTAAATTTATCTTCAAGCATTTTCGCTATTCTGAGAACAGTTTTGGTCTTACCAGTACCTGGCTGGCCAGAAATAGCTACCTTTACGGGAATCATCCTAGGCGGCTATAATTGGGATGTGTGTATAAGTATATGTCTCATTTGCATTCTACCTGTCAAGTCTTTCAGGGCATCCTTTTCTTCTAGAGCAGTTATTGCATTTACCTACGCGTTTATGATTTCGATGTGCTTGAGTTTTCCCCTTAAGAATATCATTCATATCATCTAATTTTTCAATTACTAATGACTTCAAATCAGAATCCCACTTAACTTCGTGAGGTTCATTATCAAATCCATATCTTATTTGACCATGACTTGGTTTTTTTTCAAACGTTTCTTCAGATAATAAGCAATATGCGCCAATTTGTAAAACATGACTAAAAAAAGGCGCTCTGGGCCTTCTACCAGTTTTTACTTCTACAGGTATACGCATCTGTTCCTCTTTTATTAGATAATCAGGCCTTCCAGCAAGATTATGTTCTATAGATTTTAATAATGGAGTTTCCTTGGTAAGCCCATCTGGTGTTTCAATATCGGTTTCACCTAATTTATAGTCATCACGTAACTTATCTACTTTTTCAGTCGAAACTAATAGTCTATAAAGGAAAAAAGATGCTACTAACATCCAGCCAATTCCAATTATTAAAAGTATAAATCCTAAGTTTTGTCTTAATTGATTACTTGAAATTAAAAGAATAATTAAGGCAAGAGTTACTAATGTCATAATCATTGCAACAACAGTCATTAGAGTTGTTGATGTTTCTCTAGATTTTTCTTCTTCAACAAGTAGATTCTTTAAAGAATCACCCATTGCTTTATGTTTTTCAACTCCGCTGTGAACTTCTTCACCCTCTGCATCTATTCCTTCAAGATCTAAGTACCAAGATAGTGGGCAATAACCGAAGCGTTCCATTTCTGACGCTGATATAATCTGTTTAGGCATGTGTGGTTGAGTCCGGGGTTGAGTCCAGTAAATTTACATTCAGTCTTTATCTATAAAATATCTTTCTTCAAAAACTAAAATATTGATCATGCCAAGCCAAATTTCCATAATCTTTGATTTCATAATTGTAAATTAGAGTCTGTTTTCCTTCATTGCTATTAAATTCCATTTCAATTACCAAATCGTATTCATCCGCGTGAGGCCCATCAAACATTAAGTGCGGAAGTTTAACCGATTGTTTTGATTTTAAAATGCCAGGATAATTAGTTTCACTGACCAACATTTCAGTTCCATTCCATACTGAACTCTTTATCTTTAAATCAGTTATTTCTTTTGTTCCTGCGTTATTTATTTTTGATTGAATAAAAAGACCTGAATAAGAACTGTGATAGACAGTATCAATTTCAATTTCAGTTCTTGGTATTACATATGAATAACATACAAATATTAAAAATAAGGCAAGAATAGCAGCTATAGATTTAACTATTACACGTTTTTGATCTTTTGTAAACATTACAAACTAGCCTCCAACGATGCAATGAAACTCATTCCAGGTTCAGGTAAAATGTAGTGTTTTTCATTATTACCAAATTCAGTATCCATTCCATTTTTCTGAACTCCTAGCCAAGTAGGAAGAATATTTTTACCTGCAACATTCTTTACTCTTAAATCCATCATAACTGCTGAAGTCTCCAGCGTAACTGGACCCATTTTGAGTTCACCTCCAATGGCAAAAGACAATTCGCCCCCCTTCGCATTATTTAGTTCAAAAACAGGATATAGTCCAAATATTTGATTAGGTACTATTTCTACATGTTCTATATTATTAGCATGTATTATCATGTAATCAAGATAGAATTGAGGTGTTGCTGGTGAATTTGTAGCGCTCAAGTATGCCTTTTCTATTCCATTAGGAGAATCAATAATGTAGTTGATTCCATCTAGCCTCATAGTGGTATTGTCACCTACATTTGTAACATCTATGAATGTTCCAGAATGTCCGCCAGTATAGCCTTCATCTACGATTAGTGTAACGTCAAGTTCAGAAGAGCTCGTTGTTATGAAAACATCTGGAAAACCTTGGAATACAAATGCTTGATCCATATCAAATTCATAATTTGGATTTATTCCCATATGGAAGGCTTGAGGCACGTCATGAACTATTGCTTGTGCAGATCTCCAATCTCCATAATCTTTATTTGCCGTTTTAACCCAGATGTAGTCAACTCTTCCTTCAGCTTTATAGATAATATCTATTTGCTTACCAAAAATAATGTCGGCACGTAGATCTTTTGGTATTTTTGAGAAATAAATTTCATTAAAAGAAGGCCGGGTTTGATTGTGGGTTTTCAGATACGAATTTCCTATACCGCCGGTTTGTTTTACATCAAAGATAGCATCTAAATCTCTATCCTGGCTTTTTCCAATGTTAAAGTATGCATCGATATTATTATTGTCTCCAACTTCATCTAGGAAAAGTTCAATAGCCGTTTCAT
>MDTB01180437.1_pt1 | contig 15171 bp, 11 predicted proteins | sample 811161 | NCBI WGS metagenome assembly MDTB01 (sample SAMN05326650, study PRJNA326480) | marine metagenome | isolation source: seawater | place: Mediterranean Sea | collected 2009 | reverse complement strand
TACGATATTACCAAAGAACAAGACAGTGAATTAGCATCTTTGAAGTTATCAACTACTGGAATTTCAATTGATTCATTAACCGATGAGCAAATTAGATACTCAACAGATTATAGTGCTGGAACATAATTTGGTGAACTATTTTTCACCATTCTGGTAAATTAATTTGAAATTTCGAACTGATTTTTTCCTCAGAATCAATTATTACTTCAAGCCTCTCAGTGACTGCTGGGCTCCTATTTTTGAGCATTGAATTATACACTACACTTCCTCTTATTGATTCCGGGATACATAACTTTCCTGAAGAAGTCTCGTAATCTATTGCTCTATCCACATCTAATGCATGACGATTTCTTGATTGTAATAGCCCCATTGATAATCTAGTTAGTATCCCAAAGGCCGCTAAAATCAAAAGAAAAACTAGTACGAATCCAAACATTGTTCCTCCTAAAAGAGTCATAGCAAAACTTCCGAATATAAACACAATTGGTGCTATGAAAGCAACTAGCCAGAAAGTAGATGATAATGGCTTTACTTTTTTCATTTTTTCAATTACTTCCCATCTAGGATGATTAGGATCTTGTGGTTTAAAAATCTCTTCCCTTTCCATTTTCGCGGCTCTTTCTAACATTCCCTTCACTCCCTGCATCCTCATAGCTTGCTGATTTGTTGGTTCTTCCATACCTTCATTTTGTAATTCGGCGAGTCTTTCCGCGCATTTTTCATACAATCCTAATCTAACTAAGATTGCAATTTGTTCTAGTATTGGGGTCACATTATTTGGGTATTGAACCCGGCAATCCTCCCACCATTGCAGAGCATCTTCGAGCATTCCTAAATGGTCTAGAAGAATCCTCCCCCCTATAATCCAAGCTTCTAAATTTTCAGGTTCATATTCAACTACTTTCCTTAGAGCAGAAATAGATTTCGCAGATTGTTGTAATGATGGTTGTATTGGTTTCCCTCTTGTAGGTGGTGGCAGTGACCAAGTAGCAATAGCCATCCAAGCTTCTGTATTTTTTTCATCGATTGATACTACTTCTTTTGCTTGTCTAATGGCGTCATCGAAGTTCCCCCTTTCTCTTGAATCTAATGCGTCAAGCCAAATCTCTTCCGCGCTCTTCACCATAAACTTCGGTAACTGTTCTAAGAAATTAATCCTCGGGTATGGGATGTTCTCTTATTATCCAACTATCTTCTAGAATTGAACCTTTTACTATTTCTGGAATTGTTACTTTGTCTACCATTTCCACTTCTAGGTTTAGATTGACGATTTGTTTGTCTTCTTGTTGTATTTCTACCATTGCTTCTTCCATCGCCTCTTCGATCTGGTCTTCTAGCTCTAGCAGGGGTATTTCTTCTTCCTTTATTTTCTCCAGGGCTACCTGGTTTCCTTACATCACAATTAGAACGATTACAAAAATTCTTACTTGCATAATTATGGTTCTTACACTTAGGACAAATCCAATCACCGGGTTTCATATTGGGTTCATTACTTCTTTCATTTCTTCTCTCATTGTTCCTAGGTTTTTTCTCATTACAATTAGAACGGTTACAAACTTTTTTACTTGCATAATTATGATTATTACACTTTGGACACATCCAGTCGCCTGGTTTTAGATTAGTATTTCTATCTGTTTTATTCCTTCTATTTCTATCTCTATCATTTCTAGGTCTTCGATCTCTAGGGGCAATTTCTACTGGTGAACCTATTGTATTTTTTAAAATTAAATCTTCTGCTAAAGGCTTAATGTGAATATACGCGTCATTTACAGGCCCAATTACTGAATCAACTCTACCTAGGAACTTCCCTCCTACTATCCTAATTCCTGTATATAGACCAGGTGCTCTGCCTTCAAAGGATACAAGCAACCCTCCTTCATGGGATTCTCGACTGACGCTCCCGGAGAAACTCATGTGCTAATCGCGACGGGTTGAGTATATGAGACCGATAGTTAATGACAAGACTGTCAAGAACATACCGAAACCAGGTAATAATCCCGATTCAGAGTCATCATCTGAAGTAATTGGTTCAATTATTTGAGATTCAAATAAATGACTATTATTTACCATAATTATCGCCTCATTACATTTAGAAGAAATGTCACAACCAATAACTTTCACTTCGTGTTCCCCTTCATCCCATAATCCGAAATTTATCATTGGAGTACTCCATGAGTTACCAGAAACAGAAATACTTCCAGCAGATAATCCATCGACTGATAGAGAAAATTGTACATCTTCTCCATCTGGATCGCTAAATTGTCCTTGCGCCTGCCAAATATCCATCTCCCAACCGTACTCTGTTACACTAATCATTGGTGGAGAACTCTCTTTAGTTATGCCCAATGAAAATATTTTTTCTGTAGAGTATAAGTCGTCCCCGTTAATCTCTATCCATAAATCAACCAAACCCGGAATCATTCCATTGGAGCTAATTAACATGGTTTCATCAGAAGAAATAGTTAACGATTCAATATTTGCCGAATTGATATTTTGAGATTGTGTAAAAGCATATTGTATTGTCATTTCTGGCCAATTTTCATTGAATTGTAAAGAAACTGGATGTGGATCCAATAAAATTTCAGATGATGTTGTTAGAGAAATTGGGACGCCTAAGTTCCAAGTTCTAATCCCTGAACTTTGCCCTAAGTCGTCAATCGCTTCACACATCACTTGCGTGTCTTGACCAAAAGTTATTGTTCCAGAAAAAGACCTATCAGATAATTGATTAATATTTGTCGAAGAGTCTGAACTACAATTTATCTCTAATTGCGAAATAGGTTTCTCATCATTAAACCATGATGAAACACTATTCCAATTTGCCCAAACAATCTGGCCACTTTCTAATGAAGCGAACCAAGTACCATCATCTGGGGCATTTTCCGACCAAGATGGAGGGTTATTTATTGGCACCGGTGCAGTAGTAAAATCTACAAAAATATCTTCACCACTAGGCCAAAAATCTCTACTCCTATGAGGCATTAATATGAATTTAGTCCCTTCATCTTCAGTATTTTCAAAAATATAATTTGAAGAATCATCTCCTATACAAGTCCCCCTCAAGGGTGCGTCATCATGAGTAGATGGCTCAAACTCTACATCTCTCCCTTCACATTCTTCCCACATATCTAATCTCAAATCTGGGTTATTAGGGAAAGTAAAATCTAATACTGCATTGGTCATATTAGATGCATTAAATGCTAGAGTAAACTCATCTCCGTCATCAATACTAGGAATTACCATTGTGGCATTCATCCACAATTCAAGTCTGCACTCATCAACTCCTTCAGATGCATCAATAAGTGTGTTACAGTCTCTTTCAGAGTTAGGGAATACTGGTACTTCTAAACAATCACTACTAGAACCAATTGCAGTACAATCTCTAATATCTGCATGATTAGATGGAACCAAATTCCATTCTTGAATAATAACACCATTATCTTGCCAAGTAGCATTCTTCCAGTCAAGGCCCACCCCTCCTCTATGGGGCGTAGATTCTCTCAAACCAATCCTAGTCATTGCATATTCAATACATTCAGATGCTACAGCCTCAACTGCTGATTTTTCATCAGTAGAGATCCAACCATCTCCTCCACTAGGATAAAGTTCTTCTAAGTAAGAATCAAGTTTTTCTCTCAATAAATCTACGCTGGTGCCATTTATCCATGCCCGGGCCTTTACTTCAGCCGAGTCCCAGTCATCGTCGACTACGATATCGAAATGTGCATGAGTGTAAGGTAGAATATCTTCGAAAGTAATAGAACTGCATCTTTCTTCAAGACTTCCTCCTCCACCCAATTGATTAAAGACAACTTCCTCATCTTCTAATGATAAATATGATTTTTCACCAGGAATAGTCACTGTTAACACCATTAGTGCTGTAATTATCAACGCCAGATACTGTTTACCTACAAACTTCACAACACTCGACATGGGCATTCCGTCATGATTCTATCGATTATCTATAATTAGATTTAGGTTAGCCTAAAATTATATACTAGACCTACTTCGGAAGATTTAGGCATGCCTAAAAATGGTGATTTGATGAATAATAAAAAATTAGTTTCAAGTTTAATAACAATGCTTTTTGTGACAACTGCTCTAGCCGGATGTCTTGATAATAATGAAGAAGAAGGGACATTAGGGAGTTTTGTAATAGCTTATGAAATACAATCTGATTATGAGAATATTGATGAAAACCCTCAACAATTAGCAGATTATTTTTCTGAGAAGTTGAATTATGATGTTTCACTGTATAGTGTTGATTCTGAAGGAGCAATGATTGAGGCGTTAAGATTCGGTAATGCGGATATAGCAATCATGGATGGTGGAGCCGCGTGGGTTGGTTGGCAACAGTATGGTTTAGATGCTTTAGGTGCTGATTTGAAGAACGATGGTCGTACTTACTATAATGCCCATGCATGGGTAAAAGCAGATAGCGAAATGGCATCTGCGCACTTGGATGAAAATCCTTATACTGATCCTTTCGCTTTACTCTCAGGAAAGACTTCTTGCCATACAGGGTGGTTAAAATCTGCAGGAATGTTATTACCAATGGGTTTCTTGATAGGACATGGATATGCGAATGTCATTGGTGACCCTAATGACGTAGAAACAATCAGGAATACGATTTTTGAATATTTCAATGAAAACGCTTCAATTCCTGATTCAGGTACGCCTTACTATGGGTATGAAGGTGCAATAAAATGCTTATCTGATGGCACAGGAGATGTTGCTTTTACAAAGGACAGTACAGTAGATATATTCTGCAATAATGAAGATTCTTCAGATAATAGTGAATGGTGCCTGCCCAGAGATCAATACGTCGCTTTACCTGCATTCGGCCAATCACCGAGCCATCCAGTAATGTATAATCCACAGCTTATTGATTCTGAATTGTTAAATCAGGTTACAGAAATTTTAGTGGAAATGGGAGATGATTCAGATGCTAGTATGATACTAAATAATGTCCTAAATACTCCAGGAATTATTGCAACCAATGCTACAAATCATCTAGGAAGTTATTCTTCATTAATTTCTAATATCCCAGGTATTTCTGCTTATTATAATGATAAATTCACTATTAATGGGACAACTTCTCCAACAGTCGATAAGGTTAGAATAGCATATGAGGTGAAAGCAGATTATGAGAATATTGATGAGAATCCTCAACTCTTGGCTGATTACTTATCCGATGTATTAGAGATACCTGTCGAACTATACAGCGTTGATTCAGAAGGAGCTATTATTGAGGCCCTAAGATTTGGAAATGCAGATATTGCTTTTATGGACGGTGGAGCAGCATGGGTTGGCTGGAAAGAATACGGGTTAGCGGCGATGGCGGCTGATCAGAAGTCTGATGGTCGTACTTATTACAACGCCCATGCTTGGGTTAAAGCAGATAGTGAAATGGCTGCTGCCTACTTAGACGATGATCCATCTACTGATCCATTTTCTCTTCTAGAAGGAAAAACATCTTGTCATACTGGTTGGTTGAAATCAGCAGGTATGCTATTGCCAATGGGGTACTTAATTGGTAATGATTATGCTACTGTAATTGGTGATGGCGATGACATTGCCTCATTAAGAGATACAATAAATGGATTCTTCAGTTCAGATGCTTCAATCCCTGATTCCGGAACCCCATACTATGGTTATTCTGGCGCAGTTAAATGTCTATCAGATGGCACTGGAGACGTAGCATTTGCAAAAGATAGTACAGTGGATTCTTACTGTGGTAATGATGATTCCAATCAAAATGAAGATTGGTGCCTCGAAAGAGATCAATACGTTGCCTTACCAACATTTGGGCAGGCTCCAAGCCATCCAGTAATGTATAATCCTCAATTATTAGATGTTCAAACAAGAACTTCAGTTCTTAACGCTTTGATGTCTCTGAATTATGAGATGTATGTAGAAAACTATTCTGTAGCAGGCACTACATATACTGGATGTTATGATATATCTGTCCATGTAATCGATGAAGATTCTCCAAAAAATAATTGTGGTGATGAAATCTTATCAAATGTATTGAATACTCCGGGTTTAATTAGAGTTACTTCTCAAGATCACTTAGGTAGTTACTCCGATTTAATTTCTAATATTCCTGGGATTTCAAACTACTTTAGCGATAAGTTCGAAATAGAAGGATGATTAGATTTTCTCAGACGGCATCTTATCATTGTATCCGGCAATACCAAATAGGGTTTAGCCTCCCCTAAAATTACTATTGACGAGGTGATAGGTCATGGATAAAATCATAGCGGAGGGTGAAGTCAATCGAAATCCAATCATTAAGTTGATAGATGTTGAAATCGGTTATGATTATAATCAACCTTTAGTTAAGATTCCTGACTTAGAGATTTTCCCTGGTGAGATAGTTGCTATCGCAGGGCCATCAGGTGTTGGTAAAACAACTCTTCTAAGGACAATTGCTGGTTTAGTTAGGCCAATCTCAGGGATGCTAGAAGTATGTGGAGCAACTCATCCGTCTAAACCCGTTAGAGGATCATTAGGATATGTCCCACAACGTCTTGGTTTAGTGCGTCATACTAGCGTAATCCATAATGTGATGATTGGAGCAAATGCAGGGCATAACAAATCATTACGGTCAATCCTGACTTCTGAAGAACCGAAATTTAGTTCAATATGGTCAAAAATCACCTCAAAAGATGCAAAAAAACATGCATTATCTGCAATTGAATCAATGGGACTTACTGAAAAATTAAATGAACCAATTAGAAAGCTTTCTGGAGGTCAACAAAGAAGAGTCGCTACTGCTAGAACTCTTGCTCAACAACCTTCTTTGATAATGGCGGATGAGTTTCTTAGTGAATTAGATGAAGAAACGATGAAAATGGTTCTGAATGAAGTTACAGAATACATCAGAAACAGCGATGCAGCTTTACTGGTTGTTGAACACGATATATCTAGAGCTAAATCAATGGCAGATAGGCTATTGGTAATTGATGATGGTCGTGTGAACCCGTTCATTTCAGAGGTAACTGCTATCGAGGTTAAAATATGAAGCGGAATGTCGTTTCGTTTGTTGGGCCGCTTCCATTTTTACTTTACTTTACATCTGCATTGTTAGTGATGTATATCCTCGCGCCACAGAAACTTGCTTTATACATAATATCGGCAATCCCAATTATGATAATCTCACTTATCGCATTATCGATAATAGCAATCATGATATCTTCCGGTAATTATCTGATTAAATTATCTTTATTATCAACAATCTTATTTTCCTTTTGGATATTTAAGGAAATGGTTGATGGAGATTGGGGTAGGTTATCAGGAAGTTTTGAGAATCTACTTATATTCTTTAGTGAATCATTATGGCCTCCTGACTGGAGTGTGATAGAACCACAGGCATATCCTGTTTGTACAGTATATCCTTTGTTTGATTTCACGTGTTCAACAGCATGGATAGGCTTAGTAGAGACTCTAAAGATAGCATTTGTTTCAACTGTATTTGGCATGATGTTATCATTACCGATATCGTTACTCGCAGCAAGAAACTTGAATTATTGGTGGGTATCATACATTTTTAGATTCATTTTAGCATCTTTTAGAAGTTTGCCGAGCATTATCTGGGCAATATTTTTTGTTATTCTTGTTGGTTTTGGTCCTTTGTCAGGAGTTTTAGCTATGACTGTTTACACTGTAGGGTACTTGGGCAAACTTCAGTATGAAGCAATTGAAGGTTTGAATAAAACTCCTCTCTATGCCGCTCAGGCTATGGGTTTATCTAAAATTCAGACCGCTTATCAAGTAGTTATTCCAGAGTCTGCTAATGATCTTATTTCTCAAGCAATTTTTATGTTTGAATATAATTTTAGACATGGAACAGTAATAGGAATTGTTGGTGCTGGTGGGATAGGGTATTACATCAATCTATACTTGAAATTCTTACAGTATGATAAGGTCATTGCATATTTGATAATCATCTTTATTGTAGTTTTAATCATCGATTTGATATCTATTTTTGCTCGTTCGTTCTTCACAGAAGGCGGAGATACGCCGAGAAGGCAATCCTGGATAGGAGTTTTCCTACCTTCTGCAATGTTAAGATCTGAAAAATAATTTTTAAACTAATTTTTGTATGAGGCTACCATCTTTCGAACAGCATCTTCAACTGGTATTTCTCCATCTAATAACTGACTTAAAGAAGATAGGAAAGGTATCTCAACATTTGATTTAGGAGCTATTTTTACAAACATTCTGGTTGCTCTAACGCCCTCTGCCACCATATGCATTTCATCTAGAGCCTCTTCTAGTGTTTTTCCGTTTCCTAGCATTTCTCCAAGCGTTCTATTTCTACTTCTTGGGCTGGTCGCTGTGACGTATAAATCTCCTAATCCTGCGGGACCAAATGCTGTTGAAGGTTCAGCCCCCATTGCATTTAGTAATCTAATTCCTTCACTGAATCCTGCTAGAACTAATGCTGCTTTCAGATTATCTCCTCCGATACTATTCCTGAGTCCATCTACTAGTCCACAAGCAAGTGCGACTGTATTCTTGAATGCGCCCCATAGTTCTGCTCCTTCAGGATCATCAGCGGCAGTAAGTACCAAGGTATTGGTAGATAATCTCGCTGCAATTTTTTCAGCCACTAATCTATCATGACAAGCAACCAATGCTGTAGTCATCACACCTCTAGCTACTTCAGGAGCTATCGTGGGGCCAGTCATTACAACTAATGGATTAGATTTTTTTGCTTCTTTCAATCTTTTTGTGATTGCCTTAGATATAATTCCGGACCCTCCTTCTTCTTCAGGAGCTAAGCCCTTTGCTAAATCAATTAGTAAATGAGAAGGTCTTAGATATGGGATAATTTGGTCAACAACGCTCAGTATAATGCCACTAGGTATTGCCAAAACTATAATTTCACAATCTGTAGTAATATCTTCAATTTGCATTGTAGCCTGTAAATCTGGAATTATTGTATGTGGTAGGTATTTTTTATTTATATTCTCTGTCATTATAGACTCATATACTTCTTGTTCAATTGTCCATCCCATTACATTGTGTCCGTCATCACACCATACTTTAGCAAGTGCAGTTCCCCAATTGCCCAAACCAATAATACCTATACGAGCCATAGTCACCCTCAAATTCGCTCGCTTTAACATCCGGTTAAGACCCTTGGGTCTGAGAAGGGCTCATCCGTTGCATTCTTGACTCAAATGCTCTCCGGCGAATACAAGCAGGGGTACCCGAGTGGTCAAAGGGGCTGGGTTTAGGTCCCAGTGCGTAGTGCTTCGCAGGTTCAAATCCTGTCCCCTGCACCATTTTTTATTTTCATTATGACTATTTTTTAATGTATCTATATATTACTGAACCGTTGACTTAATGTTCCGCGCCTTCTTGCATGTATTATGGGCGAAGAGGCAACTATGTCCACAGGTTTAAATTCATCTTCAGAAATTAAACATTCAGAAAACAATAGCCTCGATAAGGAACTTGATAGAATTAGATTACGTCGGACAGATAAAAATAAAAAATTCCCCAAGACCTTCGATGACGTTGTATTAATTTTTGGCCTAGTCGCTGGAATTGTATTTTTTGGTGGAGTGACTCTTTTATCCTCTGGTATGTTAGCAGGTGATTCAATCATTTTAGATGAAACTCTTTCAAAAACACCACTTGATACAGGGGGTGAATGCGTAGATAATCTAGGCGCAGTATCTTTCAGTATCTTTATCGAGAATCACGATGATATTAAAGTAAGGTCTAAGAACGTTTTATTGGATAAATTTTCTGTATTGGTTGTTAAGATTACTAATTATACTGACTCAGAACCATATTATGAATACTATGAAACTGACATTGGGAATGTAGATTTTTCATTTGAATTAGAAGACGATGTTAATGATGGTCATTATTTATTATCTGCACAGATTTTTCAAAGTTCAGATGATAATGAATTAGTTGTAACAAACAAATCAACTTTCGAGGATGCTTCATCAGAACTTCAAAGAAATGGTGATGAGAAAATTGTAGATTTAGAGGTATCTGGACATTCGTTAGAGATTTCTGATCCAGAACCTAGGGATTGTTTTACGATGACTGAGTTCGGATATTGGGGCTGGGCTTTAATGGCTGCAGAATGGGCAGGAGGTAGAGAAACCGCAATGTTAACCGGAGGTAGTGCAGGAGTTCCAGCTTGGTGGATGGCTTCAATTTCCTTAGGGATGTCAATTTTCTTTTTGTGTGTTCAGTATCCGTTAATGCATCGAATGTATCATCGTGATATAGACGACATTTTAACTAAAAAGCAACTTTTCCGACTTATTGAAAGAACTCTAATTAAATCAGAAGGGGATCTCCGAATAAGTATAAATTTTGATGAATTAAAAATGCAAGAAAGAGCCATTTCTATTGATATTATTATACCATATATTACTACAAATAAGACCATTGGTGAAGCCACAGATATCCGAGCTAGATTAACTAAAGATTTACTTGAAGAGTTCTCTATTTTCGGTGAGATGAGACCGCTACAAATAAAGTCGATATGCTTAGATGGGAAAAATAATACATCTAATAATGAATTCATTCTTTCTAGCGATCTTTCTCTAATTGTTTCCGAAAGGAGTCCTTTATCTGAAGATTATAGTATATTCTTTTCTGATCTTGGGGCTAATGGTAAATTGGAAGAGGAAATTATTCATGTTCTAGACAAATGGTTCAGAAAACACAATCTTCTTGATTATGGCTCTGCTATAATTGTCGATGAAGAATCAGTTCTAATTAGAGTGATATACACTCCAATCATGAAGTTTTCTTATTTCCTTTACAGGAAGTCATTCATTGACATGCAAGACGACTTAACCGATTTCCTTCGAATGAATTTAGAAGATTTATTGGGTGATAGGGAATTAATTGTTAGTGCAAGGAACGAAAAAGCCAGTCTTTCAGATAGAGCAGTCGCAGGAAGAGTTGAGGTTGGGGCTAACAAAGACGGTTTAGTTGGTAACGTCATAAAAGGAATATCAGGTGCAGTCACAGGAAGGGTTGAAATTGAGAAAAATCAAGACGATTTAGTTGGTGAGGCTATGGTTGCAAAACAAGCAGGATTAACCGGAGTTCTGTTACAGAATCCATTCATGGGAGATATTTTATCATCTGTTGAATATGTTGCACACTCAAACAGATCTAGGATAGATAAATATGGTTTTTGGGGGTTGATTGTATTTGTTTGGATTCCATTCATGGCGAGTGGTGTATTGGTAGGAGCCATGTTGGGTCTGGTGGCTAGAATGCGTTTCAGAAGAGTTCTACTAGCGTGTTTAGTAGGTGGTTCTGCTGCTTCAATAACTTGGGCTTATACTGCTCGAGGGATAATAGAATTTATGGAAAAATATCATGCTCAAACTTTCATACCATTCTTGATTTTACTAGCCTTTGTTTTTACTTTCTTACATCTTAGAAGAAATAAAAGAAGGAGAAGAGAAGAATTATTCAGAGAGTCAATGGCATTTTTTGCATCATCAAGTAATTCTAATTTCTAAGTAAAACATAATATGGAAAAAATAATAAAACAATTCAATGGCATTGTAAAAACAACTGTGACTTTAATTTTCTCTTATAATCTTAAATTTTGAAAAATATAGGTGGTAAAAATGAATAAACTATTAAAAATGGAAAAATTAGAAAGACATTACGAAACTCCTGCTGGAATTGTCAGAGCTCTTGATGGAGTCTCTTTCGAAATTTCTGAAGGAGAAAGGGTCATTCTCCTAGGCCCTTCTGGCTCTGGTAAAACGACATTATTGAATTGTCTTTCAGCTCTTGACAGCCCTACCAGTGGAAGCTATACATTCCTCAATAATGAAGTGCCACGTAATAATTCTGAGAAAATGACATCTTTTCGTAGAGAAAATATAGGCTATGTATTCCAATTTTTTAATTTGCTTCAAGATCTCACAGTTCTTGAAAATATATTATTAATTCAAGAATTAGCGGGCGAAAAAGACCCTAATCGAGCTAAGGAATTGTTGAAACTTGTTGGCCTAGAAGCAGAAATAAATCGTTTTCCAGGAGAGATTAGCGGTGGTCAGCAACAACGTGTTGCGATTGCTCGAAGCATAGCAAAACGTCCTACTCTCTTACTTGGAGATGAATTGACTGGAAACCTAGATACTGAAACTTCAAACAAAGTAATGGAAGCTTTAGTGGGAGCATGTAAACAGGAAAATATCACTTCTGTTTTTGTTACTCATGATGAAGGACTAATTAAATTCGCTACAAGAGTCATTCGAATTGATAGTGGTAAAATCATTTCTGATGAAAAAATTGATAGTTCATATGATGGGGTTTAATTGGGGGTCTTTCAATGTCGAGTCTATTGAATAAACGCTTGGCACGCAGTCTTTGGCGTACTAAAATTCGTCTTGTTGCAGTAGTATTAATGGTGTTTGTTGGAGTTTTTGCCGGAATCACCTTTGGTGGTTATGCGCATAATCTTGGCGGTATGTATGATACAATGCAAGCCGATGATGATGGAGGTGCTAATCTTGCAGATATCTGGATTGATAATCGAAGTGCAATATGGACGCCAGAACAAGTCAGTGCTTTCTGTGACTCGCTATATTCAAATTGGGAATCTAATACAACTACCTCATTTTCTTTAGATTCATGTGAAGGGCGAACCGTCACTCAGGGAGCGATGTTCTACAGTAACGCTGATGGTGAACGAATAATCAATTCTCTTTGGCACGGAATTCCTGCCGATGCCAATGCTGATCGCGTTTGGATGCCTGAGGGTAATTCAGAAGGTCGGACAGCAGTTTCAGCAGATGAAATTGTCATAGACGCTCACGTCACTGATGCTCTCAACCTCAGTCTTGGAGATATCGTCAGCATAGGAGCCGGAAATGTAACTGCAGATTTTATTCTCGTAGGAATTGGTTATCATCCATTGCATGTTCTTATGGCTCCTGAAGGCTCATTATTCCCGCCTGCATCTGGTGAATACGTTGTCGGCTATCTTTCTGATACCGGTATGGCTAGACTCACGGGTAATGTAATAGGCGCCAGCAATACAATTATTTTGGATGTGGAAGGTACTCCTTCGTATGACTTACCTGATACTCAAGAGTATGAGGGTACAGAAATAGATAAGGTGAAGGAAATTGTTTCAACATCACTCAGTATTAACGAATTGGATGCAAGAATTAGAGATAGAGGACAGAATGAACCGATAGAAATCATGCGACAAGATTTGGCTGGTGCCGAGAGAACAACAGTCCCTTTCACCGTGATGATTGCCTCAATTGCAGCAATTACTATTGTTTTGAGTCTGCAACGTTTGGTACAAAGTCAATCTAGAGAAATCGCGGTATTACGTACTCTCGGAGTCGAACGATCATCGCTTATGATTGGTTATCTTGTTGCTCCTTTGGCCATTGGAGGAGTAGGCTGTGCTTTGGGTGCATTGGCTGGGCCTTGGGGGATGAATGAAATGTTAGATTTCTATCAAGCTCTTGTTGGTTTACCAATTGTTGAGAGAACGGTTCCACCTTCAATCTATTTTTCTATCCTTTTTTCAACCATGTTAGTTGTTTTTCTATCTGGAGCATTTCCAGCATGGAAAGCGAGTCGTCTTAATCCATTAGAAATATTAAGTGGGCAAAGTGAAATGCGTGTAGGTTCTAACAAATTGCGTAAACTTACTTCATGGATGCCAACAACACTTGGACTTTCAATACGATCAAGCGTTCGTAAACCAATACGACTGACAATGACATTTGTAGCAGTCGGAATTTCTCTGATGCTTTTCGGTTCGATTCAAATGATGGGTGCTGGACTTCAAGAAACTTTTGTTGGTGGCCTTGAGGATGATCAGAATTGGGATGCCCAAGTTTACATTATGCCAGATGCCGAAGGCCCTGTTTTAGATTGGGCAGAAAATAACTCGGCCAATTATGAAATTATTATCGAAATGCCACTTGGTTCTGTTACTGATTCCGGAGAAATTGAGCGAATTTTTAATCTTGTAGGTCTTGATAATTTCGAAAATGGAATGCGACCGGTCTCAGTAATTGATGGCGATATTCCAAATACCAATGGATTGTTACCTGAAGTGATAATGGACGAAGGCAGTATGGGATTTCTTGGATGGGGAGTTGGAGAAAAACAAACTGTTAGTATTAATGGAATTCAACAAGATGTTGAAATTGTTGGAATGTCCAGTGCTGAGCTGGCTAGGACTATGTATTTTCTGCGTGGAGATTTGAGTGAGATACTAGGTGTCAATGCAACCTCAATTTACATACAACTACCAGAAGGAGTAGAGATTAATTCTGATTTAGGTAAGTTTTCGACTGGAATCGTAGAACGGCAAACCCTTCTCGATGGCATCAATAGTTTACTAGATCAACAAACCCAAATCTTTCAGGGTATGATGTATCTTGGTCTCTTATTTACAATAGTAGTAATGTTCAACACGATGATTATGAATGTCGCAGAACGTGATTTTGAACTGGCAACATTACGAGTATTAGGGGCTTCCACACGCAGTCTTAGTCTGATGCTTCTGTTTGAGAGTCTTCTAATTGGTATCATCGGAGGTATTGTTGGTGTTCTGTTCGCATATGGTGGAGCGGTAGGCTTAGCTGCATCATTTTCATCATGGCAATTTATAGTTCCTGTTACTATTATTCCGAGCGTAGCTTGGCAGTTGATGATAGGGGTGATTCTTATCGCAGTAGCGATGACCCCATTTGGAATTTGGAGATTAAGACGTATGGATTTAGTAGAGAAAGTAAAAGACCTATCTCAATGAGGTGTATATCATGAGGATTGTGACTTGGAATTTAAATGGTATCAGGGCCGCGCATCGCAAAGGACTTGATGATTTTATTCAAAAAATTGATAGTGATATTTGGCTATTCCAAGAAGTAAGAGCTTTACCTGAACAGATGCCAAAAGATTGGCAACCAATAGGTGGTCATGAAATTATTTGGCATCCTGCTGAGAAAAAAGGGTATTCAGGTGTCTCTACTTGGTCACGTGTAGGAATCTCCGAAGAAGGTCGTGGAATTTCTACCAATGTAGATACCGATGACTCTGAAGGTCGAGTACTTCATACAAAACATAGGAATCTTCATTGTGTCAATATTTATCTTCCAAACGGTGGGGCGAGTATTGAGAGACAAAAAT
>MDTB01174634.1_pt1 | contig 15173 bp, 13 predicted proteins | sample 811161 | NCBI WGS metagenome assembly MDTB01 (sample SAMN05326650, study PRJNA326480) | marine metagenome | isolation source: seawater | place: Mediterranean Sea | collected 2009 | reverse complement strand
ATTTTGGATATTTTGTTAATCATTTTTGCTCCTTTCGATTTATGTATAGCTAATATATACAATATCAATATACATAAAATTACAATCAAAAATTTTTTGAAATTACAATTTACGGTTGTTATAAAATTGCCCAGTCATCAGCAGAATTTACTAATAAATTGTTTAAAGGTCTTGCGCCTTCAGGAGTTATTTCTACAACTTGTTCTACCCTTAAGCCTTGTTCCTCTAGATCATGAAGATCTAATTTTACTGCTAACGTCATTTTTGGATACAAAATGAAATCACTTGTTTTGTTTAGATCTGGAAATTCAACTACATCTAAACCTACACCGTGACCAGTTCCTCTAGTGCCTGATACATAAGGGGAAAAATTACCATCAAGATTAAGAGGTTTAAGGTCTTCAAAAAAACTATCATGCACACTAGTGGCTTTGGTTTGTGATCTAATAGACTTAATTGTTTTTTTTAAAATTTTATGTGAATTGATTAAAGCATTTAATTTAAATTTAGATGCTCCAGGCATTAAAAATGTTAACCCGCCATCATTACAATAGTTGCCAATAGCTGGGTTAAAATCAATCATTAATAATTCACCTTTTTCAATTTTTTTATCTGTGGCTCGCCATGCAGGAAATTTTGTATTTTTTCCTGACATTACTACCGTTGCAGATCCAAGATCAGCACCTAATTGCCTTCCTAAAAAATCCGAATGGGCAACTATTTGTTGCTCTGTCATTCCAACTTTTATAATTCCTTTCAATTCAGTAAGCACTTGATCGTTAATTGCAGCAGCCCTTTCCATTAGTTCGATTTCTTTTTCGCTTTTAATTTTTCTCATATTGTCAAGAATTTTTGTTTCTATTTGAAAATTAATATCTGGCATTGCTGAAGTAAAAATATCTCTTAAGTAAAATGGCATTAAGTGCTCACCAGCTATACCTATTTTATTACCTTTTTTATTAAATTTTTTTAATAAATCTGTAATTTCAGTTTCAAATTTATGATGTTGTAAAATTTTATTAATCCAAACAGTTTCTTTTGCAGAGTAATAATTAAGTCTACCAATAACTAATATTGGATCCTCATTTTCCATTAAAATTAATGTTTGAGGAGATTCTTCAATTACATTTATTGGTTTGTAACCTGTAAAATAAGTGCAGTAACCTGACCTATATTCATCTGAATAGATGATTATACCGCTTAACCCTTTATCCTTGATTAATTTTCTTAATCTTTCTACCCTATCTTTTAATTCTTTATCACTAATATAGTTCATTATATATATAGAAAATATATATTTTATATATATAATTTCAAAAATGAATACAATTAAAAAATTCATTCTTTCTTCGCTAACAGATGACGATGGAAACATAAATAAAGATTTTGTCAGTTTGTTATTTAGACCGATTATAGCAACTCTTTATCTTGTAATGATTGTTATAACTTTTGCACAAGTTATTTTCAGATATCTATTAAACTCTGCTTTGCCGTGGGCAGGAGAATTAGCGATCTTTTTGTTTATTTGGATAATCTTTTTAGGAGCTTCAATAGCTCTTATGAAAGGAGTCCACATAGGGGTTGATATATTTACAAATTTTTTAAGTCCAAAATATAAAAAATATAATTTAGTTCTGATTAACATTTTAATAATTTCCTTTTGTTTATTGGTTTTATTTGGATCAGCTCCTTTAATTATAGATAACTTTTCACAAAGATCACCAGCTCTAGAGATTAGACTTTCTTATATTTATGCTTGTATTCCAATTACTATGATTTCTATGATTTTTATTTCATTACAAAAAATCAATAAAATCTTGAGAGATCTTTAATGCTTGCTATTTTATTTACAGCTTTTTTTTTACTATTATTTATTAATTTACCAGTTGCATATGCAATAGGTTTTTCATCAATGCTCGCGCTTAACTTTTATGGAGATTTACCATTTAGCGCAATTGTAACTAGAATGTATTCCGGGGTTGATTCATTTACTTTATTAGCAATTCCTTTTTTCATTGCAGCGGGCGAAATTATGAATGAAAGCGGAATTACAGACAAAATAGTTTCATTTTCAAAAAATTTAGTTGGTCACATTAAAGGTGGCCTTGCTCATGTTTCTATAGTTTCAAGTATGTTTTTTTCAGGTATTTCTGGATCAGCAACGGCAGATGCCTCAGCTTTAGGCTCGATGTTGATTCCGGCTATGAAAAAAAGTGGAATTGATACTGATTTTGCAGTTTCTGTAAGCGCAAGCTCTAGTGCGATCGGACCAATAATACCTCCAAGTATTTTATTTGTAATTTATGGTTCGATAGCAAATGTATCAATTGCAAAACTTTTTTTAGGTGGCGTTATACCCGGTCTACTTATTGGTTTTGGTTTGATGTTTGTTACATATTTTTACGCTAAAAAAAGAGGTTATCCATCAGAAAAAAGAGCTACTTTGGTTGAATTATTAAAATCATTTTTAGACTCTTTGGTAGCTTTAATGATGCCAGTTATTATTTTAGGAGGAATTTTTGGAGGCATATTCACCGCAACAGAAGCCGGGGTCGTTGCAGTTTTTTATGCAATCATAGTCGGTATTTTTGTTTATAAAAAAATTAAAATTTCAGATCTAGGAAGAATTCTTTTAAGAGCATCTATTACAACCTCTATAGCTTTATTTGTTATTTCAGCTTCAAGTGCATTTGCTTGGACCTTAGCTTGGGAAGGTTTTGGAGATGTAGCTTTAAATTTTTTAGTTACTTTAAGTGATAATCCCAAAATGATTTTATTTCTGATTTTAATTTTTGTTTTAGTTCTTGGACTCTTTGTTGAAGGAATACCTGTTTTAATTATTTTATCACCGGTAATGTTGCCAGTTATTAATGGTTTAGGCATAGATCCAGCATATTTTGGAGTTTTATTAGTTATGGCTGTTGTAATCGGATCTGTTACACCACCTGTGGGAATTTTAACTTATATTTCATGCGCTATAGCAAACACCACTATTTCTAAAGTATTTTGGACATTATGGCCATTTTGCGGGATAATGGTCTTAATTTTATTTTTATCAATTTTATATCCTGGAATAATCACATTATTTTTTTAAATGAAAAAAATTAAAAAAATTTTAATAACTGGGGCAGCAGGTTTATGCGGAACCGTTTTATACGATGGATTATTAAAAAGAGGGTACAGAATTATTTCATGTGATAAACAAACATCACCTAGTAATGCTGCAAAAAAAATTAACTTAAAAGTAAATAAAAAAATAAAAAAAATTGATTTAAGAAATTTTAAAAGTCTTATTAAAATCACCAAAGGCATAGATGCAGCTATTCATTTTGGAGGCATACCTCGACATACATCAAAAGAAGATATTTATTATAAAATTTTAGATAATAATATCTCAGGAACTTATAATCTTTTCGAAGCATGCAGAATAAATAAAGTTAAAAGAATTATTTTTGCTAGCTCGGCACATGTCATAGGTTTTCATAATCGAAAAAAAAAAATTGATGAAAAATGTACTTTAAGACCAGATTCACATTATGCAGTTAGCAAATGTTTTGGTGAAGCGCTTGCTAGCTTATATTCAGATAAATATAATATTAAAACAATGAGCATAAGAATAGGTTCAGTTCTACCCAAGCCAACTGATGAAAGATTTCTTTCAACATGGATAAGTTTTAGAGATCTAGTCCATTTAGTAGATGTTGGTCTTCAAAGCCTTAAACTTCACTGTTCTGTTGTTTACGGCATATCTAAAAATAAAAGATCTTGGTGGAAAAATACTAGTGCTTATAAATTGGGTTACAAACCAAAAGATAATGCTGAGAAATATTTAAGTAATTCTATTACAAAAAATGAAAAAAAAGATCCAATTGCTCTCAAGTTTTATGGTGGAGTGTTCACTTCAGATCAATTCAAGGGAAATTTAAGAGATATATTAAAAAAATAAAAGAATTAATGAAAATAAAAAAAATTTCTCCAGTTTGTATTCATATGCCTTTTGAACATGGTGCTGAAAAAAAAAAATTGCATGGGCAAGATTGGAAAAAATTAGAATTTGTTTTTATTAAAGTAGAAATGGACAATGGAATAATCGGGTGGGGTGAAGCATTTGGTTATGTATCATGGAAGCCCGTCAAAATTGCTATAGAGGAAATGGTTGCACCGTTATTAATAGGAGTCGAAGTTGATAATTCTAAGGATATAATTGAAATTTCGAATAAGATCCAAAAAACTTTACATATTTTTGGCAGGTATGGAATCACAATGTTTGCTATTTCAGGTATAGAAATTGCTATTTGGGATGCGTTAGGAAAAGATAAAAAATTACCTTTACATGCATTATTAGGTAAAAAAAAGAAAGAGCAGTTTAGTGCTTATGCAAGCCTATTTAGATATTCAAACAATAATTTAGTGGAAAAAAAATGCCAAGAAGCAATAGATAGAGGTTTTCAAATTATTAAACTTCATGAAATTGAAGAAAAGAATATTAGTACAGCACGAAATTTTTTAGGTTCTGATTTTAAACTTATGACTGATTTTAATTGTTCATGGACTTTTGATAAAATTATTGAAAAGGAAAATTTTTTTAGAAAAGTAAATTTATTTTGGTTAGAAGAACCAATATTTCCACCAGAAGATTTTGAAAAATTATCTATCATTAGAGATAAATGTAATATTCCAGTAGCAATTGGAGAAAACGCATGTACAAGCTTAGAGTTTGAAAAAATGATTAAGTTTAATGCTGTAGATTTTTGTCAACCGTCTGTAATTAAAGTTGGTGGAATATCCGAGATGATTAAAATATTAAGATTGTCCGAAAAAAATAATAAAAATTTTATGCCTCACACTGCATATTTTGGACCCGGTTTTCTAGCTTCATTACATGTTGCTTCATTAACAAATAAAGAGACATTTATAGAAAGATTTTGGTTAGATTTAGCAGAGGAATTTTATCCAGGCTTTACTAAAGCTAAAAATGGAAAATATTTATTACCTGATGGTCACGGGTTAGGTTATGATATTGATGAAAAACTTATTAATAGATTTAAAGTAAATTAAAAAAATGAGAAAAAATAAAATAAAAGAGATGATGAAAGATGGTAAGCCAGTTATTAACGGTTGGTTATCAATACCAAGCACTGTTTCAACTGAGGCTATGGCTCATCAAGGGTGGGACTCCTTAACGATAGATGTTCAACATGGTTTAGTAGACTATACAAATGTACTTCCTATGCTTCAGACAATTTCCTCAACAAATGTAACTCCTTTAACAAGAGTAAACTGGAATGAACCAGGACAAATAATGAAATTACTTGATGCCGGCAGTTATGGAGTTATTTGTCCAATGGTAAGTAATAAAGAACAAGCTGAAAATTTCGTTCAAGCTTGTATGTATCCGCCAAACGGTTACAGGAGCTTCGGGCCTATAAGAGGTTTAATTTATGGAGGAAGTGATTACGCTAAACATGCGGATAACGAAATGTTAAAATTTGCAATGATAGAAACAAAAGAAGCTCTGGATAAACTAAATGAAATTATGTCAGTGAAAGGTTTGGATGGAATTTACATTGGTCCAGCAGATTTAAGCCTTTCTTTAAATGAAGAACCTGGTTTTGATAAACCAGAGAATTCAAAAGTCTATTCTGAAATACTTAGAATTTTAGAACATGCAAAAAAAAATAATATTTTTGCAGGAATTCATAATGGAACTCCTGAGTATGCAAAAAAAATGATAGATAAGGGTTTTAATTTTGTTACTGTAAGTGCTGATTTAAAAGCAATGACGTCTGGCGCAAAGGAAATAGTTGAAAAGATGAAAGGCCCATTAAATTTAAAAAAAACTAAGTCTTACTGATATAATTTAATTGCCTTTTAAATTTTGTAGTTTTTGAATCAAACATATTTAACTCAGATCTCGAATGATAAAAAGTTTAAATTTTAAAATAATTTTATTTGGTTTTATATTCACTTTTTTTTCAAGTTTCGGTCAGAGTTTTTTTTTAGGATTATTTAACGCACCAATTAGAAATGAACTAGGTATAACGCACGGTCAATTTGGAGGGATCTATGCTACAGCAACTATTTGCTCAAGTTTGTTGCTTATTTGGGTGGGAAAAAAAATAGATGATTATAGAATCTTAAATTATTCTTTTTTTGTAGTTATACTTTTATTTGCTTCTTCTTTATTTTTTTCATTCATTAATAGTATTTACTTTTTGGCAATTGGAATTTTTTTAATGCGTTTATCTGGACAGGGTTTAATGAGTCATGCTTCAACTACAACAATTTCAAGATTTTTTGAAAGGTCAAGAGGAAAGGCTTTAAGTACAATATGGTTTGGTTTATCTACTGCAGAATTTATATTACCTGTTCTTGTAACTTATTTTTTTCTTATATATTCCTGGAGAACTATTTGGCAGGGTATAGCTATATTAATAATCTTATTTTTACCTTTTGTAATTTTAAATACTATTAAATCTATAAATTTAGACTCAAGAGAAACTGATCCAAATCCTAAGAAAAATAAATTAAAAATTAAAAGCTGGAGAAGAAGAGATGTTTTAAAAGATTATAGGTTTTATATTGTATCACTTAATATGCTAGCTATGCCATGGATGGCAACAGGTGTTTTTGTCTATCAATCATTTATCTCTGACTCGAAAATGTGGGCCGTATATACAATACCAAAAGCTTTTATGGTTTATTCAATAACTTCTATAGTTACATTATTTGTTTCAGGTTTTTTAGTAGATAAGTTTACAGGTCGAAAGCTAATTTTATATATGAACCTTCCGCTATTACTCGCTATGTTGACTTTATTTAAATTCAATAATGAAATATTTGCTTATGTTTTTCTAGGGTTGATCGGTGTCTCGAATGGTTTAGCTAACATTTTAGGTTCTTCTACTTGGGCTGAGATATACGGTGTAAAATACATTGGAAGCATAAAAGCTTTAACTACTGCATTTATGGTATTTTCCACAGCTTTTGGTACCGCTATATTTGGATTGTTAATTGACAAAGGTTTTTCTATTGAAAATATCGCATTTGTTGGGGGTGCTTATATTGTTATATCATTAGCTTTATTAATAATTTTTAGAAAAACAATAGAACCAATAAGCTTATCAAATTAAGCTTGATTTATTTATCTTAATTGAATAAACAACTTGCAACATGGCTAGAATTACCGTCGAAGATTGTTTAGAAAAAATTGATAACCAGTATGATTTAGTTCTCTTGGCAAAAGAAAGAACTGTTCAATTAAACGCTGGATCTCCAATGCTAGTTGAAGAGGATAACGACAAAAGAACGATTATTTCTTTGAGAGAGATTGGTGATGGGAAGATTCCAGTTAAAGAATTAGAAGATAACGCAATTAAAAGACTTCGAAAAGAGCCTGATGAAATTGAAAAACAAGAAGAAATTGAAGAAGAAGTTAATGACGATTTTGAAAATTTGTACAAAGGACAAATTTCAAAAAGTGGTGTCGCCATTTTACCTTCAAAAAGAACAAGAAGAGTCCCAGATTCAAAAACAAGTAAACCAACAGAAAGCAATTTAGCAAAAGAAGCTGTTTCAGAATTAAAAGCTGAACAACCAGAAATTAAAGAAGAACATTTAGACGAAGAAGAACCTCTTGAACTAAAAGAAGAGGCATCAGTAGAAAAAGAAAATAAATCAGAGTAACTTATGAACAAGACTGTTTCGGTTGCACCTATGATGGACTGCACCGATAAACATGAACTATATTTTTTAAGTTTAATAAGTAAAAATGTTCACCTATATACCGAAATGATTGTTTCTAATGCAATTATTAAAGGGGATAGAAATAAACTTTTATCTTTTAAAAGAATATCTAACCCAGTAACTTTACAAGTTGGTGGATCCAATCCAAAAGAATTAGCAGAAGCTTGTAAAATTTCTGAAGATTATGGTTATAAGGAAATTAATTTAAATCTAGGTTGTCCAAGCAAAAAAGTTCAGAAAAATAAATTTGGTGCATGTTTAATGCAAGAACCTGATCTAGTAGCAACATGCATCGAGTCAATGACCAAAGCTACTAAACTTCCAATAACAATAAAAACTAGAATTGGTTATAATGACGTGGAAGATTTTGAATTTTTAAAATCGTTTATCCAAAGAACTAAAGATGCTGGTTCAAAAAAATTTATTATTCATGCTAGAAAAGCCTTATTAAAAAAACTAAGCCCCAAAGAAAATTTGAATATTCCTCCTTTAAAATATGATTTTGTTTATAAACTAAAAGATCATTTTAAAAGTGACGAAATCATTATAAATGGTGGTGTTAAAACAATCGAAGAAATTAAAGATCATTTATTAAAAGTTAATGGTGTTATGATTGGTCGAGCTATTTACCATTCCCCATATTTCTTGGCTGAAATAGAAAAAAGTATCTTTTGTAATGAAAATGTCCCTAGCAGAAGTGAAGTAATGGAAAATTTAATTCCATACATTCAGGAAGAAACTTCAAAAGGAGTCCAATTAAATCATATTATGAGACATACAGTTGGTTTATTTCATGGACAAAACGGTTCAAGAAGTTGGAAACAATATCTATCTAAAAATATGTGTATTAGAAATGCAGATCTACAAAAAGTAAATCACATAATGGATCAGATAAAAAATAAAAATCCTGCATCCTTAGAAAGATAATTTTGGATATTCTTTCTCAATCAGAAATAATCTATTTAATTTTTATAATGGTTATGACTGCTATACCGGCAGGTTTTGCAGCAGGATTATTTGGAATTGGTGGAGGATTGATAACAGTCCCAATCTTATTTTATATTTTTAGCACATCAGGAATAGAAGAAGCTTATCTAATGCATTTAGCAGTCGGAACATCTTTTGGAATTATTATTCCTACTTCCATTGTTTCTGTTTTAACTCACCATCAACATAAAGCTGTAGATTTTGGCATAGTTAAAGGATACGGTTTTTTTGTAGCTATTGGAGTAATATTAGGCACAATATTAGCTGCAAGTTTAAAAACTAAGCCTTTAATTTTATTTTTTACTGTTGTTGTTTATATTTTAGCTTTTTATTTGCTTTTCCTAAAAGAAAAAGAAGAGAATTTAGAGATAAAAATGGGACTACTAGCTAAAGGGGTTTCGGGAATTATTAGTGGATTTATTTCAGCACCGATGGGAATTGGTGGAGCTGTAATGAACGTTCCAATTTTAAAGTTCTTTGGGTACCCTATTAATAAAGCAATAGGAAGCGCTGCTGCCATAGGTTTTATTATTGCATTTTTTGGTGCTATTGGTTTTTTAATTTCTGGTTCCTATTTGAAAGCTAATTTACCTATGAGTTATGGTTTTTTTAATATTCCAGCATTTTTAATTTTTTTTCCAATCACAGCGTTTATGGCCAGATTAGGAGCTAAAGCAAGTCACAGAATAAATAAAAAAAAAATGACTAAGTATTTTGGCTTATTTTTAATTTTTATTGGAACAAAGTTTTTGTACGAATATTTTACAATTTAAAATTTATTTTTTATTTGCTTCATTATTAAATCATTAATCATTTTTGAACCTATTTTAGAAGGGTGATCATCATCAGAATAAAAAATGAATTTATTATCATGTGTTATACATCTTCCACTTTTTTTCTTATTACAAAACAACGTATGCGGGTAAACTCTGTAAATATTTTTATGATTAATTGAATTTAATAAATCATAACTCTCTTTAGTTCTATTTTTGAAAACCTTATAACTCGTTGTTATATTTTTTTTATATTCATCGTTAAAAAATCTATTTTTCCAGTTTGAGTTTATTTTTTTTGGAACATGCCAACCTACCTCAGGGATGGGATAAATTAGTACAACTTTGTGATTATTATTTAACAATTCCTGTATAGAATTTACTACTGTTTGTTTTAATGAAATATCATTTTCTGATTTAAAAAAACCAAAATCAGATCCAGCTAATCTTCTTTCATTTCCACCTTCTTTGTTGTCGAAATACTTTGAAGATAAATATAATGGAAGTCTTCCGCCAATAATTATAGTTTCATTATTAGAATTAAGAAGAATTTTTCTAATTTTATTTTGATTTTTTGAATCACAAGTGGGATCAATTTTTCCCGTAACTTCATATTTACTAAAATTTGGAAGATACCAACATCCTCCAAACAAAATTATTTTGACTCTATAATCTTTAGCAATAAGTCTATCTATTAAATTTGGCGCAATGGAACCGATTTGACTATCGCCAATTATTATAGCTTTTTTCTTACCAGATGAATTAAAAACACAATGGTTTTCAATTTTTTTCCAGCAAATCTCTCCTTGATTACTTTTAAGTGTTTTCCAAATAAATTCAGTGCCAGAGTCCTGTTGCAAAATTGTAGGTAAACGATTTTTGAATCCTTTGTTTAGTATAATAGAAATATTAAAAGAAATTATTAATAATAAAGAGGCAGCAATAGAATAAGTTAAAAATTTTGTAGTTATTTGTTTTTTATTTCTAAATATTTTTTCAACATGTGTATATGAAATCTTCGAAATTATTATGGTTAAAATTATTAAAAAAAGTTTTTTTAATAGATCTCCTTCCGTAAATTCAATTATCTTAGCAAAAGAAAAAATTGGAAAATGCCAAAGGTATAAAGAATAAGATATCAGCCCTGTTCCAACAAAAATTTTTGAAGATAAAATTTTAGTTATTAAACTATTTTTATTACAGAACCAGATTATTAAGCATACCCCTACTATTGGTAAGCTGGTAATGAAAGATGGATGAAATATTTTATCATTATAAAAAAAGAAAGAGTAAAATATAAAAGACAAACCCAATATTGGAAAAAATTCATTTAGAGAATTATTTTTTGATCGAAAATTTCTTTTAATTTCTAAATATGCTAAAATAGATCCAGATATTAATTGCCATATTCTTGTGTGAATAGAATAGAAGTTTAAAGAAAAATTTTCTGGACCATTAAAATTAGCTACAGATAAGCTTGTTATTAAAAGTAAAAATAAAATTATCAAAAGATATTTGTTTAAAAACCTGAATAGGAAGAATAAAAATAGTGGGAATATTATGTAATACTGCTCTTCAATTGATAAAGACCAGGTGTGTAGAAAAGGCTTAAGTAAACTATCAAGAGCATTGTATTCGATTTCTGAAAAGTAAAAGAAATAGTTTGAACCAAAACTTATCGAGTAAATAATAGATTTAGAAAATTCTATTAAATCCACAGGTAATAAATAAAGCCAAGCTATTGGAAGCGAGAATGTTATTACTGTTAGAAGAGCAGGGATAATTCTTCTCACTCTTCTTTCATAAAAATTTAGAAAAGAAAAATTATTTGTTAATTTTAACTCTTTTAAAATTAGAGAAGTAATTAAATATCCTGATATTACAAAGAAAATATCAACACCTATGAATCCACCAGGAAAAAAACTATGATTAAATAATTCGGCTTCTGAATGATAAAATATTACCGCAAAAACCGCTATTGCTCTAAGTCCATCAATTTCAGGTCTATATGTTATTTTTGTATGCATAAAATACTTTACTTTATTTTAAAATTTTAAATTTTTTGATCGTATTTACCAATTTTTCCAGTTTTTTGAAGCAAACTATCTATAAAATCAAAAATATTTTTTTTTCTTTTATTTGAAGTTGGACTTTCTACTACTATCACTAAAGATGGTTTGTTAGAAGAAGCTCTTATTAATCCCCAAGAACCATCTTCTAGAGTAAATCTAACTCCGTTTACAGTTAGTAATTCATTAATATATTGATTATCAATTTTAATTTTTTCTATTTTAATTTTTTGAATTTCTTTTATCATTTGATTAACTACTTTATATTTTTCTTCATCCTTACAAAAAGGAGCCATAGTTGGAGATTGGTAAGTTGTAGGTAAATCTTTTATAATTTCACTTATTTTTTTATCTTTACTAGTTAATAGATGACAAACTTGAATGGCTGAGTTAACGCCATCATCATAACCATAACCTAATGGCTGATTAAAAAAGAAATGTCCACTTTTTTCAAAACCTGCTAAAGCTTTTTCTATATTAACTTTTCTTTTGATATGAGAGTGACCAGTTTTCCAATAAATTGTTTTACATTGATTTTCTAAAAGAATTTTATCTTTAGAATATAGTCCAGTTGATTTTACATCTACAATGAACTTAGATTTCTTATGTTTAGTAGCCAAGTTTCTTGCAATTAATAAACCGATTTTATCAGAAAAAATTTCATTACCTTGATTATCTATTACTCCAACACGATCACCATCACCATCGAATCCAAATCCAACATCTGCATTATTTTCTTTTACTGTTTTTGCTATTGCATTTAACATTTTAAGATCTTCAGGATTTGGATTGTATCTAGGAAAAGTCCAATCTAATTTACAATCTAATTCTATAACTTCACAACCAATACCCTTTAGTACTTCTGGAGCAAAAACTCCAGCTGTTCCATTTCCACATGCTACAACTATTTTTATTTTTTTATTTAATTTATTTTCTTTTATAAGGTTTTGTATATATATTTTTTTAAAATCTTTAATATTTTTTTTTGATCCTTTTCCTTCAATGAATTTCTTATTTAAAGTTATATCTTTTAATTCATTCATTTCTTCAGGAGTGTGAGTCAGACCTTTTTTTATTCCCATTTTAACGCCGGTCCATCCATTTTCATTATGACTCGCTGTAACCATTGCTAGAGCATCAGAGTTTAAATTAAATTGTGCAAAATAAACTGTGGGTGATAAAGACAAACCTATATCCTCGACATAACACCCTGTAGATATTAGTCCCTCTATTAAAGACTTTTTAATATCTTCGCTATATGATCGATAATCATGCCCAACTATTATCCTTGGGTTTGTCTTTTTAGTGTGATTAATTATCTGAGTTCCAAAACCTTTGCCTAAATCAGTGATTCCATCTAAGTCGATATCCTTTTCATACAACCACCTTGCGTCATACTCTCGAAAGCCATTAGGATTAATTTTCATTGGTAATTTATTGATCTATATCAAATATGTTTATTAACAAAACTTTTCACTTGCAAAATTAATTTAATGTTCTTATAATGTTCTATTGATTTAGTTGGTATATGGTATATTAACATATATACAGCACAACATATAGTTGTTTTGTTAATAAGTCGATCAAAAATAAGGAAAATATGAATAAAAACGTATCATTGGCAATAGAGAAAGCTGTCGGCAGTATAAGCGAGAAAAACCAAAATGAATTAAAAAATAATGGGCCCAAAAAACCTGATTTATTTTCTTTATCAGGAGAGACTGAACTTTTTCAAAATGAACAAGGTATAACGATTAAAATTGATCGATCTAGAGATGCTAATTTAACTGATTTTGGCAAAGCAACTCTTAAAGATAGATACTTAGGTCATAGCGAAAGTTTTCAAGATTTATTTGCCAGAGTGGCAAGCACGTACGCTGATGATAATCTACATGCACAACGAATTTATAATTACATAAGCAATCTTTGGTTCATGCCAGCAACACCTGTTTTATCTAATGGCGGAACTGAGAGAGGTTTACCTATTTCATGTTTTTTAAACGAAGCAAATGATAGCTTAGAAGGTATTACTGATTTGTGGGAAGAGAATGTTTGGTTAGCAGCAAGAGGTGGAGGCATAGGAAGTTATTGGGGTAACTTAAGATCTATTGGAGAAAAAATAGGAAAGGTTGGAAAAACATCTGGTATTATCCCTTTTATAAAAGTTATGGACTCTTTAACCTTAGCGATAAGCCAAGGTTCTTTAAGAAGAGGATCAGCTGCTTGTTACTTACAAATAGATCATCCTGAAATAGAAGAATTTATTGAAATGAGAAGACCAACTGGAGGAGATGTTAATAGAAGATCTTTAAATTTACACCATGGAGTTCTTGTTACAGATGATTTTATGAGAGCCGTAGAAACAGATGGTCAATGGGCGCTTAGAAGCCCTTATGACGGTTCAGTTCAATCTACTATTCCAGCTAGAAATTTATGGATAAGGCTTTTAACAGCAAGAATTGAAACTGGTGAACCTTATATAGTTTATATTGACACTGTTAATAGACAAATACCTCAGCATCATAAATTAGCAGGATTAAAAGTTAAAACATCAAACTTGTGTAGTGAAATCACATTGCCGACCGGATTAGATAATGATGGGAAACAAAGAACAGCAGTTTGTTGTCTTTCTTCTTTGAACATAGATACATATGATCAATGGAAAGATGATACTCGTTTTGTTGAAGACGTTATGAGATTTTTAGATAATGTAATGACTGATTTTATTAATAGAGCTCCAGATGAATTTGCTCATGCAAAATACTCAGCAATGAGAGAAAGAAGTGTAGGTCTTGGAGTAATGGGTTTACATTCATACTTCCAACAAAAAAATATTCCTTTTGGATCTGTAATGAGCAAAGTTTGGAACAAAAAGATATTCAAAAATATACAAGAAAAAGTTGATTTGGCCTCAAAAAGTTTAGCCGAAGAAAGAGGAGCGTGTCCAGATGCAGAAGAATACGGAATAAAGGAAAGATTTTCTAACAAAACTGCTATAGCTCCTACAGCATCTATTTCAATAATTTGTGGAGGTTCATCACCTGGAATTGAACCAATTGCAGCTAACAGCTTTACTCACAAAACATTGTCAGGATCTTTTAATGTTAGAAACAAATATCTCAAAAAAATACTTAAAAAATATAACAAAGATACAGATGAAGTTTGGTCTACTATAACAACTAACCAAGGATCAGTTTCTCATTTAAATTTTTTAACAGCAGATGAAAAAGATACTTTTAAAACTGCATTTGAAATAGATCAAAGATGGATTATTGAACTAGGCGCAGATAGAACGCCTCATATTTCTCAAGCTCAATCGATAAATGTTTTTGTACCTGCTGATATCCACAAAAAAGAACTTCACGATATTCATTTTCAAGCATGGAAAAAAGGGTTGAAAAGCCTTTATTATTGTAGATCTAAATCTATTCAAAGAGCTGAAAATGTAACAGCAGGATCATCAACAGATGTGACGAAAAATGTTTATTCAAAATCGAATGAATCAAATAACAAAGACAATAACTATGAGGAGTGTTTATCATGTCAGTAGCAGAAAAAGTTAAGCCAGGAATAATTCAACCAAAAAAAATGGGTTTAT
>MDTB01052355.1_pt1 | contig 15174 bp, 14 predicted proteins | sample 811161 | NCBI WGS metagenome assembly MDTB01 (sample SAMN05326650, study PRJNA326480) | marine metagenome | isolation source: seawater | place: Mediterranean Sea | collected 2009 | reverse complement strand
GAGGGATAATGAATGAAAAAAGTTGCAGTAATTGTATATGGAGTAACAAGGGGTCAAGCTGACAAAACTGCTCCTGCTTTTAAAAAAGTTTTCCTTGAAGAATTAAAAAAACATTTTGAAGTAAAAACTTTTTTGCATTGTTTTTCTGTTAAGAAAATGAGAGTCTGCCAAAGGGGTGTGCCCCCACTAACCGGGCCCCAAGCCAGAGCTACAATTAATATTGAAAATTTAGATGATTGGAAATTATTTTCTCCAGACAAATATTTATGCGAACCTCAAGAAGAATTTGAAAAATCTTTTGATTATGATTCTTACATCAATGGCCATAAAGATGCTTTTGCAAACGGATATATCACTGTCAAACATTATTTAAATGGACTTAATTCTCTTAAAAAATCTTTTTCTTTATCTTTAGCTGAAAAATTTGATTGCTATCTTATTCTTAGGCTTGATTTATTGTATCAAAACAATGACGGCATAATGGATGGAATAAATTTTTTATTGTCATACTATATTGATCACCCATTAGAAAAATATCTGCCTCATATTTTTGTCCCAAAATGGAATTCCGGCGGAGGGACTAATGATAGAATGGCTCTTGCAGAATTTAAAGAAGCCCAGATCTACTGTAATCGTATTGATGATTATGCAAAAATTGCAGACAGAAAAGGGAAAGGTCATCCGCATAGCTTACACTCCGAAAAGATGTTAAAAAAGTTACTTAACGTGCATAAAATTAAAGAAAAGTATTTCACGGCATATGGAGCTAGAATTAGGGCGGATGGTTCTACTGTTTATAATTAAATGAAGTTTATAACTTTAGCAGGCAAAACTAGAAAAATTCTTGGGATAAATAAATATTTAATTGACTGGGAAGGAAAAAGCAAAAGCAAGTTTCAAAAGTCTGTTAAAGATTTCTTCAAAGAATACTGGCAAAGGCAAATTGTTTTTGAAGAATTTCCAGTAGCGGGAAGCAGAATGACTTTTGATTTTTATAACGCAAATCAAAAAATTGCAATTGAAGTTCAAGGAGCTCAACACACAAGGCATGTACCTTTTTTTCATGGTGATTATAAAAATAATTATTTAATGCAACTGAAAAGAGATAATGATAAACATGATTTTTGTGAATTAAATAAAATTAAATTGATTGAAATTTACGAAAAAGATAAACTTACAAAAGCTTTTTTTAAAAAGCTCGACATATCGCTCTAAAAAGTGTAATATATATTGTATGAACGAAGATTTTAATCCAGATAATTTACCGATGTTTCAGATACCTGATTCTTTTTTAGAGAAGTTGTATGAATTTACTGGGAATGCAGAAGAGTCCTCTAAGGGTTTTATGTTCTGCTATACAGATCAAAACGGAAGCCCTATGGTTCTAACAAAAGCTAGCAACCAAATAGTGGAGATGGGCTTACAAAAAGCACTTGAAAAATACTTAACCCAAATAGAAGAAGCCGATATTCCCATGGATTCCAATGGGGATAGAGAAAACTCTTGACTTTATCAACAATTTGTTTTATAATGTAGCCCAATGAGTTTAAATTCAATTGAGCTAGAAAAACAATTACTTGCAGGTTTAATAAAGCATCCGGATGCTTATGTAGAACTAGCTCCCTTCATTAATGAAGAAGATTTTGATGACACTATTGATTTAGTCAATAAAACTATCTTTACAGTGCTCAGGAATGCTATAGAGAATGGAACTCAGTTAGATCATGTAGCTTTAGGGGAAAGAATTAACTCTTTAGGGTTAACCTTTGATGCTAATGTTCATATTGGTAGTTATGTTCAAGCTTTAGATTTAAGAAAATGCCCAAAGCATACTATTTTTTCCACGGCAAAAGATTTAAAAAATTTAACAATAAGAAGGGATGGGATTAAGCGATGCAGGGAGTTAGCTAAGTACTTTGAAAAAACTCCGCTTGATACTCCATTTGAATCTTTAATAAATAATTCTGATAAAATTTGGAATGAACATATTAATAACTATGATAATTCTTGCTCAAATCCAGAGTCTCTATTCGGCGACATGGAGGCAACTATTGAAGAGAGAGGCAATAATCCTGTAGAATATTTTGGTTTAGTTGGGCCTCACAGAAGAATGAATGAACTTTTTGGCAATCCGTGTCAAGCAGGTAACATATTTATGTTATGCGCTAGATCTGGAGTAGGAAAAACACAATTCACAATTGATTTATGCCTAGAGACATCAAAGTTAAATAATAATGTACCAGTGCTTCATCTAGACAATGGAGAAATGAGCAAGCAAGAACTGCAAATGCGATTAGCTGCACGAGAGACAGGAGTTCCTTTTCATTTACTTCAAACAGGAAAATGGAGAAAGGCTGGCGATGTTATCGTAAAAAAAGTTAGATCTGTGTGGCCAAAAATAAAAAGTTATAATTTTCACTACTTTAATGTTGGAGGCATGAATGTTGATGAGCAAATTAATCTAGCTAAGCGTTTTTATTACAGTAAAGTTGGCAGGGGAAAAGAAATGATAATCAATTTTGATTATATCAAAAGCACGTCTGAACATTTTGGCAATAAGCAAGAGTATCAAGTTATTGGTGACATGTGCGATAAGTGGAAAAGATTTACTCAAGATTTTATTTTTGATGGGGAGCCAGTCATCTCACTGGTCACTAGCGTGCAAAGCAATAGGTCGGGAATCAGTACCAATAGAGCTACTGAAAACATAATTGAAGACGAAAGTGTAGTTTCTCTTTCAGATAGAATAACTCATGCTGCCACTCACTTGTATTTTTTAAGAAAATTAAGCACTGAAGAAATTATTTCTAACAATGAATTTGGTACTCATAGGATAGTTTGCTTGAAACATAGGCATCTAGGTGAATCTCCAGAAAGAGCCACTAATTTAATTAGGCTTGACGATGGTAGCTTGGCCCCAAATGCATTGTATTATAATTTTAATAATTTTCACATGAGCGAAGTCGGAGATCTTCAAGATTTGGTTGATAGAAATGTAGCCACTTCTGAAATTATACCCAACGAAGAACTAAATGAGGTGCCTGACTTATGATTAATACAGAGGCAATTCGCTCAGTCCTAGAAGATTTAGGTTATAAATTAAATGACAATGGATCCTACTGGCAATGTGCCGCACTATATAGGGGTGGAGATAATGAAACTGCATTGCAAATTTATAAAGATAGCGGCACTTGGAAAGATTATGTTCAAGACACACCGTTTCAACCTTTTAAAAAACTTTTAATTTTAACTTTAAATACTAATGACCCGAAAGAATTAAGTAAGTATTTAAATCAAGATGATATTACATTCTTATCTGAAAAAGGAAAAACTAATGTCAAGAAATCTGAAACTGAAAAAATTTACCCAGAAGATTGGCTTTCTGAATTACTGCCTCATCATAAGTTTTACCAAGATAGGGGTATAGATATTGATACTCTTAAGATGTTCAAAGGAGGCTATGCAACAAAAGGAGCAATGTATCAAAGGTATACTTTTCCAATCTACAATAGGCATGGACAAATTCATGGCTTTTCTGGAAGAGATATGACAGGTAAAAGAAATGCTAAATGGAAACATATGGGTAGGAAAGCTAACTGGATATACCCAGCTTATATACCGACAAAAAAAGGCAGAGTTCTTGATTTATTTGATTCTAATTTTATAATAATCGTAGAAAGCATAGGCGACTGCCTAAGTTTAATGCAGCAAGGATACACCAATGTAGTAGTGTCTTTCGGTTTAGACATATCTCCTACCCTTGCTTGTTGGATTATAGAACATAGTTTTGAAAAAATATTCATATCATTCAATAACGATTTAGAAAAGTCTGAAAATAGAGGATTGAATGCTGCAATAAAAAACTATTTAAAATTATTAAATTATTTTTCTCCCGATCTAATTAGAATATGTCTACCTACAAAGAATGATTTTGGAGATATGTCTGAAGAAGATTACAATTCATGGTCCGAAAAGTTAGCAAAAATTTCAGAAACAGATCAGTCCAAATTAGTCATACGGCAAGCAAGGCAATTAAATAAAAAAAATAAAATAGCAAAAACTTTAATGAAAAAATTAGTTTTACTGGAAAACCATTCATGAAAAAACATCAGTCAGCCTTATCGGCCAGTAGAATTAAAACATTGCAACAATGCTCTTGGAAATATTGGTGCAATTACATATTAAAATTACCGGATAAATCAAACGAAGGAGCAAGTAGAGGCTGGATATGCCACCTTATCTTTGAATTACTTGGCAACCCAAGGCACCTTAAGAATTATAAATTGATTTTAGATTCTGGTTCAATTTTCGCATGTCCAGCTGTTGAAAAATTGGTCTTATACCATGCCAATAAACTGGGGGTTGCTGATGATGATAATCTCAAAATGATGGATGAGATGACTATCAATGGACTTAATTATGATTTTTTCGGTGAAGACGATGAGGATCTTAACGAAGCAATATCTGAGCAGTATTTTGACATTGAGATATCTAAAGAAAATGTTTCATTTAGAATGAGGGGGTTTATAGATAAACTTTTTTTATACAAGAAAAAATCTTATGCTTTAATTAGAGATTTTAAAAGTAATAAACAAATGTTTAAAGGGAAAGAAATTACAGATAACCTACAAAACCTTATGTATTCAATGGCAGTTAGGCATTTATTTCCTGAAGTCAAAAATACACAAAGTGAATTTCTTTTCTTAAAATTTGACATGCAAAAAGATATGTTTAAAAATCCCGGGAAAGGAGTCCTAAGAATGGATCCTGTTTTAGAGGAAGAACTTACAGGCTTAGAATATGAGCTAACAGAAATACAAAACTACATTGACAATTTTGATGAAGAAAAAGCTTTATCAAATTTCGCAGCCAATCAAGGCTACCCAAAAGATGGAACTTTTGGTGGGCCTTTAGCTTGCGGCAAAGATGGTTACAAGATGAGACGTGGAGAGCCGATGCTCGACAAGAATGGCGAGCCTATTGTTGCTTTTATATGTTCGCACCGAAAACCAATGGAATACTATGCACTACTTGATAATAATAAAGTAATTAAAACTTGTTTCATTGAAGACAAAGAAGATTTAATAAAAATTAAAACAGAAAATCAAGAAGTAAAGCTAATGAAATATAACGGCTGCCCTCATTGGCATTCCCCAGAACATGTAGATTTATTTGATTAGTGTGTAATATATAGTATGACATTTGCATACCTTATCTTATTTTCTTCGCTATCGCTTGCATCTGTTGCTGCTTACTTCAGCATAATTGGCTTAACTGCAATTTTTCCCGGAGCCTTCTGGTCTATAGTGGTCATGGGTGCGGCATTAGAAGTAGGCAAGTTAGTTACAGCTGTATGGCTACATAGAAACTGGAAAAAATCAGCAAAAACAATTAAATTTTATTTAACTTTTGCAGTTTTGATTTTATCAGGCATCACGAGTATGGGCATCTTTGGTTTCTTAAGTCAGTCCCACATAGAACAAGAGTCAGGCTCATATCAATATGTTGCTCAATTAAATTTATTAAATAATAAAATCCAATCTATAGAATCTAAAAAACTTTCTTTAAATGAGCAAAAAAAGAATAATAATCAATTAAAGGAAGAAGATTTTAATTCTTTATCTAGATTAAACGATAGATTAAAAATACTAGATGATACAGTTTCAGAAGTTAGAAACAAAGGTGGTTTTAGTGTTAGCAGCAAGCTTAAAGCCTTATCGGAATCCCAATTACAAGAGAGGCAGTCCATCACAAAACAAAAAGAAGATATACAAATTAGACTGGAAAAATATAGAGTTAAAATTGAACAAGAAATATTTCCTAATTTAGAAAAATTTGAAGAAGATCTTCTTGTTTTGAATTTAGATAAAAGCAAACTTGAATCCGAAGTAAAGAAACTAGAAGCTGAAATTGGCCCAGTTAAATATATTGCAGAAATTATTTCAGATTTTGGTGGGCCTGAAGTTGATGCTCCTAAAGCCGTTAGATTGGTTATTTTAATTTTAATATTTGTTTTTGATCCGTTAGCTATTCTTTTAGTTGTGTCTGCATCCATTACATTTAAACAAATGGATGGAGGAGTACCTAAAGATTTACTTAAGTATCGCAGCGACTTAATAGATGAGCTTGAAATTCATCTCGGAGAAGGCAAACCTGCTGAAACTTTTATAGAGAAATACAAAATATAAAGCTTGACTTGTCGCTAGGTTTATGCTACTATAGAGGAGTATGGTTCCTCTATTTAAATCTCATTATAGCATAGGAAGAAGTGTTCTTAGAACTGAAGAAATATTCAACCTGTCTAAACAACATAATCTTAGTAAAGTTTTTTTAGTTGAAGATTCACTAATCGGTTTTTTAGAAGCAGATAAAGAGTCAAAAGATAAAGATATAGATTTAGTTTTTGGCTTAAGGATAGATGCTTGTCATACAGTGTCTGAAAATAAAAAAGACAACGAAAAATGTTTTCATAAAATAATTATTTTTGCTAAAAACGGAAAAGGTTGTAAACTTATTAATCAGATATACTCAAAAGCATTCTGTGAAAATAGCGGAGCAATAGATTTCCCTTCCCTAAAGGCTTTGTGGGATAAAGATTCTTTGCTTTTGGCTATACCTTTTTACGATTCTTTTATTTTTAAAAACACTCTTCACTTTTGTAGTTGCGTTCCAGATTTTAGTTTTTGCAATCCAATTTTTTTTCTAGAAAATAACTTTTTACCTTTCGATCAAATTATTAGAGACAAGGTGATTGAATATTGTTCTACAAATGATTATTCTATGGAAGAATCAAAATCAATTTTTTATGAAAATCGAGAAGATTTCTCTGCATTTCAAACATATAAATGCATTTGCAGCAGAAGGTTTAAGCAAAGGACTCTTTCGGTGCCAAATTTTGACCATTTAGCAAGCCCAGAATTTTGCTTAGAAAGTTTTTTAGAACATGAAGTATCTTAAATATTCAGACATATCTTTAGTCCCTAACTATAGCGAGTGCCATAGTAGGTCAGACTGCTCTACATCAACAGTGATTGGCGATAAAAAATACAAGTTGCCAATTATTCCCGCAAACATGAAGTCGGTTATAGACATGAGGCTTGCAAAGTGGATGAGTCATTGTAATTACTTTTACATAATGCATAGGTTTGACCGTGATCTAGCAGAAGATGTTGCTAACTCCCAAGATTGGGATAGTATTTCATTTAGTGTTGGAGTTAGAGCTACAGATAAGATGGCAATTCAAAAGATTAGTAAGAGAGGTCATCGAGTTGATTATTTAACCATCGACATTGCTCATGGTCACTGCAAGCGAATGGAGATAATGATTAAGTGGATCAAAAAGCATCTGCCTGATGTCAAGATTATTGCTGGAAATGTTGCTACTCCAGAAGCAGTTAGAGCTTTATCTGAATGGGGTGCCGATATAGTTAAAGTTGGAATAGGTCAAGGCTCTCCTTGCACTACGAAAGATAAGACTGGATTTACTTTGCCAATGTTCAGTTGCATTAAAGAATGTTTTGGCTTATATTCAGGAGCCTTTGAAGAATATAAGGAAAAACATATTCCAATTATTGCTGACGGTGGAATAAAATGCAATGGCGACATAGCGAAGGCTATTGTGGCAGGAGCTGATCTTGTAATGGCAGGAGGCATATTTGCATCTTGCACTGACAGCCCTGCAATCCCAACTACAATAAACGGCGTTCAGCATAAAGCTTATTTTGGCTCAGCTAGTGTGGAAAATAAAGGCCATAGTAACCATATAGAAGGTAAGTTAAATCATATTACTGCTAATACTATGACTTATGAAGAAAAACTTTCAGAAATAAAACAAGATTTGCAAAGTTCAATTTCCTATAGCGGCGGAGAGGACTTAAATGTTTTAAAAGATGTAAGATATGTAGAAGTATGAATAAAAGAAAAGTAAAAGAAATAAAATCTATTATAGGATATGACGATTCAGTTCCTGAGCATAAAAGAATTTTAAAAAGACTTAAAAAAGAATACCAAAAATTGCCTGCTGGATCTAAAGTAAATCTTCTTGAAGATCTAAAGAAAGCATTTAAAAGTAAAAATGACTGATAAGATTGACAGCTTACTAAGATTTCAAAGAGATCAAAAGTATTTATTTTTTGATTTTGAAACTTGTAATTTAAATTTAGGCTCAATAGACAATAAGCCTTGGCAGTTAGGCTTTATAGTTGTAAACAAAGGTCAGATTGTTGAGAAGCATGACTTCTGGTTGTACTGGGAAGACTTAAAGATGTCTGCTACTGCGGCAAAAATGACAGGATGGACAGAATCTAAATATAAAAAACTTTCAGTTGACCCTAAAGAGCCTTTAGATTTGTTTGAAAAATATCTCTACAATGATGAATATATAAATGTTGGTCATAATATTTTAGGTTTTGATATTTACATTCATGGAATTTACAGAAGATGCCTAGGAAAGAATCCAGACTATTCTTATGTAAAAAGATCTATTGATACAGTTTGCTTAGCTAAAGCTTTAAAAAATGATATAAAATTTTGCAGGGATGAGAGTTTTTATAGCTGGCAATATAAATTAAACAATATGATGGACAGAAAATCGAAAAAGAAATTAATAGACTTGTGCCATCATTATGATGTAAAAATTGATGAGTCAAGACTACATGATGCCATGTATGACATTGAACAAAATTACGAAATTTTTAAAAAAATGATTTGGGAGTTAGATGTATGATCAAAAAAATTTTTCACCAAAAAATAAATTCACAGTGGACGATATAAAGACGATGAAATTTTCAGATAACTTTGCTAGGTATAAAGATCATACGCCTCCGGGAGTCTTGCTTCCTAAGATAAATATTGATGCAAGGTTTTACAATGAGCTTGATATAGACCCAGAAACTTCTAATTACGATTTTCTTAGGCAGCTATGCCTAAAGGGTGTAAAAGATAAAGGTATAGATGCTTTACAAAACAAAAATGAATACTACGTCAGGACTAAGTATGAGCTTAACATTCTTAGTGAGCTTGGCTTTATCGATTACATTCTTCTTAATTGGGATATTCTTAACTATTGCCATGACAATGACATACCAACTGGTCCGGGCAGGGGCTCTGCTGCAGGCTCTCTTGTGCTTTATCTTATTGGAGTTACCAAAGTTGACCCTGTCAAGTATGAATTGTTTTTTGAAAGGTTTGTTTCAAAAAGTAGGGCAAAAAAAACAGAAGTAGACGGTGTTACATATTTAGATGGCAGCCTATTGGCGGATGTTGACAATGATATAGCCTATGAACATAGGCAAAAAGTTATTGAATACATTGAGAATAAGCATCCGGGCAGAACTGCAAATATTTTAACACTAAATACTCTTACTAGTAAATTATGCATAAAAGAATGCGGAAAAATTGTAGGAGATTACTCAGAGCAGCAAGTGAACGATGTGAGCGGTTACATTCCTAAAAAATTCGGGAAAGTAGCATCAATAGAAGACTCCATGCAAGAAAGTCAGCGGTTCAATACTTGGGCATCAGAAAATCCAGAAGTTATTAAAATCGCAAAAAAGATTGAAGGTTTAAATAAAAACACTGGAGTTCACCCTTCTGGTATCGCAATATCTCATCATAAAATTTCAGAAATTTGCCCTACTCAAAAAACTGCTGACGGAAATATTGTCTCAGCCTATGACATGCATTGGGTTTCAGAATTGATGGTAAAATTCGATATCCTAGGGCTAAGAACACTTAGTGTGATATATGATGTTTGTAAATCTCTTGACATAGATGTTTATGATATAGATTTAGATGATTCAAGTCTATACGAGCCGCTTCAATCATTAGAAAATCCACATGGTTTATTTCAAATAGAAGCCGATACAAATTTTCGTGTTTGCAAAAAAATTAAACCTACTAATATGGAACAGTTAAGTGCTGTTGTTGCTATAGCTAGACCGGGAGCATTAGAGTTTGCCGACAAGTATGCAGAGTATGTAAGGACAGAAGAGTTCCAAAGCACACATGAAATATTTGATGATGTATTAGATTACACAGGAGGCATCCCATTATACCAAGAGCAATTGATGAAAATGGCAGTTAAAGTCGGCTTTACCCTAGATGAGTCTGAGCAACTTAGGAGAATTGTTGGTAAGAAAAAAGTTAAAGAAATGCCTAAATGGAAAAAGAAAATTGATAAAAAAATAGCTTCAAATAACTTAGATGAAGAAGTTGCTGAGATATTATGGAGGGTAGCGGAAGATAGTGCTAATTATTCTTTTAATAAATCGCATGCCATATCGTACTCTACTCTTGCAGCTTGGACTACTTACTTAAAGTTTCAACATCCCCATCAATTCTTTTTAAGTTTACTTAAAATGGCTCAGTTTGAACCAAGTCCACAAGAAGAAATTTCAAAGATTAGTAGAGAACTTTCTTTCTTCAACATAAAACTATTGCAACCTAATTTAATTAAATCAGATTTTGGTTTCAAGGTAGATGGTGATAACATAAGGTTTGGTTTAAATAACATAAAAGGAGTTAGCCAGAAATCTTTAAAGTCTTTAGAGAAATTTAGGGTTTTAGAAAACTCTACAAAATATGATATCTTTATGTCAGCAAAACAAGCTGGACTTAATATTGGCGTTGTCTCAGCTTTGGTTCAAGCTGGAGCATTAAGCGAACAGTCTTCAGTTAGCAGGCCAAGATTAGTTTTAGAAGCTCAGGCATTCAATTTACTAACTGACAGAGAAAAGAGAAATTTTATAGCTCTTGGAGAAAAGTTTGACTACGACATTCTTAATTCAATACATGCAGCCAAGACAGGAGAGCTTCTTGGAGATGACGGGAGGCCGCTAATGAAACCTTCTAGATTTGAAACTTTTAAGAAAAAATATGATAAATACAAATCAATTTATGACAAGAACAAAAATTATGAAGATTTTGCTAATTGGTTTTTTGAAAAAAACTTGCTAGGTTATAGTTATTCCAAGAACTTAAAAGATGTTTTTTATGATTCAATGGGGTCATTAAGAGATTCTATTTATTTTAATTCTATGGAACTTAATCATAGAGGCAAGTTCATAGGGACTGTAGAAGATTCAATCAGAAAAACAAGCGCTAATGGCAATCAATATATTAAAGTTTTACTAACTGATGAGTTTGGTAGTATTCCTGCGATACTTGTAGACAACAGAAGAAAAGCTTCTTGTTCTGATTACTTGGAGTCAGGGGGAGTCTTACCTGAAAAAGGTAACATACTTATAGTTGTAGGGAGAAAAGGTGAAGACATAATTTTTATTGAAGACATGAATATTATGGACGAAAAAATATATATGAAGTTAGCTGATTTAAAATAAAGTGTAATTTTATATATCGCATGACTCCAAATTTCACTCCTAGATCGCAACAAATTATAGCAACGTCTAAAAAACTTGCTGAAAAATATAAAGATGAAGTTATTGACCTAGAACATCTGTTCTTGGCTATACTAAAAAGCGATTCATTAATTTTACCATTTCTAATCTCTAGATACGGTATAGATTATGAGTCTTTGGTTAATTTAGTTGAAGACTCTCTTGAAAAAGATCCGCTAGACATCAACACTCCAGCAGCATCTGATTTAAAAATGGAAAGTATGAAATTTTCTAAACAGTATCAAAGCTGTTTAGAGGCCGCGCTTAATTTATCTAACTTAAAAACACACAATTTCGTATCAGTTGAACACATTTTTTACGGAATGATTGTAGAAAAAAATTCTATTATTCCAGAGTTTTTTCTAGTTTTAGATATTGATGTAGAAGATATAAAAAAATGGCTTGAAAAACTAATTGATTATGAAACATTAGACTCTTTAGATTCTCAACCAGAGTATTTAATGAATCCTAGCTCAGAATCTCCCAGTAGCACTAATCCAAAATCAATTGAGCTATACAGTACGAATTTAAATGATTTAGCTGCTTCTGGCAATTTTGATTTTATTTCTTGCAGTGAAGATTATTATAATCAAATTGTTGAGGCTCTTTGCAGGAAAACAAAATCTAATGTTGTTTTGGTTGGTGAAGCTGGAGTTGGAAAGACTGCTCTTGTTGAAAATTTAGCTAATAGAATCTATAAATTAAAAAGTAATGATTATCTTTTAAATAAACAAATTATTTCTTTAGATATTTTTGCAATGGTTGCTGGTACAAAATATCGAGGACAATTTGAAGAAAGACTAAAAAGTTTTATTGAATTTGTTAAAAAAGATAAAAATATAATTTTATTTATTGACGAAATACACACCTTGATTGGTGCTGGAAATGCAGAAGGAACTCTTGATGCAGCAAATGTATTAAAACCTTATCTAGCGAGAGGTGAAATTACATGTATTGGAGCTACAACAAATAAAGAGTATAAAAAAAGCATAGAAAAAGATTCGGCCCTACAGAGAAGATTTGCTGTAGTTAGGGTAGAGGAGCCGTCTACAGAGGAATCTTTAAGCATTTTAAGAACTTTATCTGAAAGTTATTCTAATTTTCATTCTGTAGCATATGATGATGCCAGTTTAATTGAGGCTATTTCCCTTTCAAATAAATATATAAATGATCGAGCCTTACCTGATAAAGCTATCGACCTAATGGATCAAGCTGGCTCTAGATTAAAAATTAAATCTTACAAAAAACCAAAGTCTCTCATGGCTCTTGAGAAAATCATAATTGATCCAGATGTAGATAATGACACAAAGCAAGGGGTGTTTTTTAAATATCAAAAAAGTATGAGAAAGTGGGGCGAAAGACAGCTTAAATCACTACCCGTAGTACTACCTTCTCACATACAGGATATTATATCTGATAAGTTTAAAATTCCAATTGAAGTTTTGCAAGAAAATAACTCAACCAGATTATCAAAACTGTTTACCTCAATGTCCAGCGAGGTTATAGGTCAAGATAATGTCATTAAAAAGATATACAATTCTTTATGCAGATACCAAATAGGACTAAAGGATCCCTGCAGACCAACATCAAGTTTTCTTTTTTTAGGTAAAACAGGCTTAGGCAAAACATTAACAGCTAAATCTCTTGCTAAGAATTATTTTGGAGGAGAAAAAAACCTTATATATTTTGATATGAGTGAATTTTCAGAGTCTGTCTCGACATCTAAACTAATAGGTTCTTCTCCGGGATATGTTGGATACGAAGAGGGCGGCGGATTAACTGAAAAGTTAAAAGCAAATCCTTATTCGGTTTTGCTTTTTGATGAGATAGAAAAAGCTCACCCAACGGTCATGCAATCCTTATTGCAGATACTAGAAGAAGGTAGAATTACAGATAATTCTGGAGTTGAAGTCTCATGCAAGCATTGTGTTATTATTTTAACAAGTAATGTAGGAGCTTTTGTGGCAGACAAATCAAATTCTGTTGGGTTCAATCAGTCCAATGATACTAAAGATTCTAAAATTTTAGAAGAAGCAAAGAAAACTTTTAGCCCTGAATTAATTAATAGATTAGATGATGTTATTGTTTTTAATAATTTAAATAAAGAAGAACTAAATAGAGTTATTAACCTTGAGTTTAACAAAGTTAAATCAAAATTAAAAAATAAAAACATAAAATGCTCTCTATTAAAATCCGCTAAAGATAAAATATTGGAAAAAACCTTAGAAGACAATATGGGAGCTAGGCCAGTTAGAAAAATTATCCAAAATAAAATTGAAACTTGCATTGCAAAAAAGTTAATTAAATTGAAAAAAAATCCGGAAAAAATTTCTTTAATGTTTAAAGATGGTAAGTTTTGCTGTAATATAATAAGTGATTAATGATAGGCCAAGAGTTATTTATCAAACCGAAGCTTTATATGTGTGCTCGGATGCCACTGGCTATCATTTTGGAAACGACACAATTAACGATTCTAGTTGTGAGTTAAGAAATATAGATGCCACTGGATGCTCTGGTAATTTAGTACGGCAATTACATAGAATACAAGGAGTTAATTTTGATTATAAAATTAACTGGACAAATGTCGATCAATATGGTCAAGGTGAAAGGTTAGATTTTATGATGCTAACCACTCCAGATATTAATCTAGATTTTGAATACCTTTTGGCTGATGGTTATAATGAACAATTAATGGGTTTCCTCGTAGACGGCAAACGTCAAGCTTTAACCAATCACATTTACGATACATTTAGAAAAGTTGGATCCAATTTCTTTTTACTAACATCTGATTATGGCTACGATGCAATTGGCACCGACTTGAGTGTCAAACCAGAGACAAAAAGAATTGTAGGTATCGGAAATGCTTTTTTATCTCAATATGCATTAATGGCAGAAGTGGATAAACTCCCTAGAGCTAGAGTTACTTTTGAGGGTTACAACGTAAGATCTTATACTGGAATTTGCAATCTACCATTACCTAGTGTTAATCCTAATGAAGATTGCATGCTTAGTGAGTTGGGTAAAGACCTCAGATTTAGTTTACCAGATCCAGAGCAAGGTATAATGTATGAAAAAGTTTCAGGAATGGAAGACCTGTATGTTAAACCCGGAGTAACCGCTTTAAGGCCGGGCGATATTAGAATTGACCTGCAAAATAGAAGTGTTGTAACAGAGCAGTTAAGTGGATTTAATCACACATTCGGGGAAAGCGGAAGAAGTAATTACGATAGAGGAGCTGCAAGTATTCAAGGTTTCGCACTAAACATACCTTTAGGGAACACACGAATGCATCGAGTTGGCACTCATTTAGAGTGGACTCGATCAATAAATTTTCCAGTTAATGCTGAACTTCAAGTTGATGGCATTGTTGGAGAACTCAAAAAAGGCGGCTTCAAAGCAGAACTTTGCCAGCACCCTTTCGATATAAGAATTGTTATGCATGATTGCAGGTGTCTAGTTGACTGTTGTAATGTAGCTGTTCAAAAACATCAAAATATTACCGTTGAATTTAGAGGAGCTACATTAAGAGGCGAAGATATTCAATCGAATATAAGTGATAACAAAAGAGTCTCCTTGAGGTTCACAACTCAAATAGGTTCTGAAGATGATTTTGAGAATGGAATTTTTATTTCTGGAAAAAGTTTCATACCTGAGAAACCAAATATATTAGCTTGGGGCATGCCTTTGTAATTTTTTCTTGACTTTTTTCGTTTTTTGCTGTAATATATATTTAGTTCTTTAACATTTTATGGGGGTGTACTGGATTCGACTGAGTTTG
>MDTB01025172.1_pt1 | contig 15174 bp, 15 predicted proteins | sample 811161 | NCBI WGS metagenome assembly MDTB01 (sample SAMN05326650, study PRJNA326480) | marine metagenome | isolation source: seawater | place: Mediterranean Sea | collected 2009 | reverse complement strand
AGTTTTATTTTTATTTATAAATTTTTTAATTCCACCATGATATATAATTGTCGATTTATGTTTAATGCTATTATCATATTTAAGGAATATTTTTTTAAAATAATTTGACGGAAAAATCATAAAATTACTTTTTTTTGCAGAAATTAAAAATAGTTTTTTTTGTAAAAAAAATTTAATTTTACTTAAATAACTGAATTCATTATGGTAAGTCGTATCTAATGGTAAAATATTTTGGTAAAGTGTTACTGAGGTTGTAATTTTCCTCAAAAAAAAACCGCTTAGATAAAACATGCAATTAATATTATTTAATTTTATTGAATTTTTAAAAAAAAAAATTTCCAAATAATTCTATTCAATAAATTCTGATCAAAAACAGGATTATATATTTTTATAATTTTTTTTGTTTTTTTTATATTTTTAAGTACTTCTTTGTTTCCCCATATAACTACTCTATCAAATTTTATATTTCTCTTGATTAAAATATTTTTTATATATTCTATACCTCCTCCTCTAATATTGATAGCATCTATTCCTAGTATCATTTTAATTTAATTTAATTAATTTGATATAATACTTATAGAGTTTGTAAAGATTACTTAAAGTGGAAAAAGATTTAATTTAATATATATGTTTTTTTATAAAAATCTATTTTTTGATAATATATGAACAATCATACTATTGATAAAATAAAAAACACAGATATTCTAACTTTATTATTCATAATAATACTATTTATTCCTAAGATTGATTTAATTTCAATACCAGGATTTTGGCAGGGTATACGAATAGATGATATTATACTGGCAATTGTTGGATTAATTTTTTTAATTAATCAAAAGAAAATAATATTTAGTTTTAAGAAATTTTATAATGGGTGGTTTTATTTTTTTCTTTATATATTTTTTTCTAACCTAGTAGCACTGCTACTTGGTTTTGAAATAAAATTTGTAATGATACTTCGATTAATCGAGTACTTTGTAATAATAGCATTTATATATAATCTAAAGTTAGAAAAATTATTTCTTAAGAAAATTATTAAATATTTTATATTATTAAATGTATTTGTTGTATTATTTCAAATCAATGGCTTAATAGGTTCATTATCTTCTTTAGGATATCTTCCAGCAGGATCCACACTCAACAATAGAGCTTTTGGTTTGTTGGGTGGCTCTTGGGAATTAGCGATTGTAAGCTCACTATCATATTTTATTTTGCTTTATGTATCTGATAATAAAAGAGAGAAAATAAAATATTTATTTATCTGTCTTTTTTTACTCTATACAGCAAACTCAAGAATGCCTATCGCAGCATTTCTTGTGGGGATTTCATTTTTTTATTTTTTTGAAATAACCAATTTAAAACGAAAAATATTAAATTATAAGTTTACCAAATATCATATTTTTACTGCTATATTAATTATGATTTATTTTTTTTATTCAATTAATTTTAGTAATAATTTAGAACATTATTTAGATAATGATTATTTAGATAAATTTTTACTAGACAATAAAATAATTTTTAATTTAATTGGTAATTTCGTAACTTATAATGATGTTCCATCAAAAATAGAGTTTAATAATTATGATTTTTCCTATTGGTCACTACTTTACAGGCTTCAACATTGGTCTGATCTTTACAATATAAATTTATCAGAACCATTTTCATTTGTTTTTGGATCTGGGTTAAATATTTTATATACAGATTCTTTATTAATTAGAATAATTTTAAATTGTGGTTTTGTGGGATTATTAATTATTGCTCTCTTATCACTTAATATACCAATTTTTTTACTTTTATTTCTGTTTTTAACTGGATTAACACTTGATTTATTTATAAGTATGAAGATATTTGTCTTTACTTTATTATTGATTTGGTCATATAAAAATTATGCAATTAACAGTCGGTAACTTAATTTCATCTATTAAAAAAAACAGAAAAATTGTACTAGTAATATTTTTTTTGTCTTTAATAGTATATCCAGTTAAATATTACTTATATGATAATGATACTTCTAATTTAATAGTTATAATAGATAATTTAGAGGAATTAAGTGGAGGGAACAAAATTCAAAGCAAAATTACAAGTCTTTATAAAAAAAAAGTTATTCTTAAAGATGATTTTCAAGAAAATATATTATGTACTCTTAATGAAAATAAAAATCTTGAGTGTAATTTAGATAATATTAAAAATAGTAGTTTAGATAAAAAAAAAACAACTTAGTAAAAGAATTAGAAGGATTATATGTTGCAACTTTAGAAAGCATTAGGCCCTATGGAAAAGATATAAGAGATGCGATAAATATATATGAAAATCAAAAGAAAATAACGTTAGAGGAGATAATTTTATATCTAGATGAGGAAATTGTAAGTAAAAAATATATAACAATTGATTTTAAATTAATTAAAAATAAGTTTGGCTATTTAAACTTTTTAAGTTATTTGGTTTTGATTAATTCTTTAGTAATAGGTTACATGATAATCACCCACCCAAAATTGCGCTTATAAAGTAGCTTTGCCAATAAATTGTAAGCAGTTTCCTCCAAAATCGTTTTTAAACCTAGCAACACTTAAATTATTAATATAATCTAAACCACCCATATCAAAAAATTTAATCGATCTTTTTTTACTTTCTCTTATTGCAAGGAAAAGAAGTCTATATCCTAAATTCTCTAATTTATAAGATTGATTAAAATAACCACAAAGATAAGTCGAAGTGTCATTTATTTCAGATACAATAACGCATCCGATAATTATGTTATCCTTTTTTGCATAATAAGTATAAATACAGTTTTGTTTAAATAAATTTAAAATATAATTTCTATTAAGACCTTTGTAATTTTTTTTTCTCTGGTCATTCTTGAGTAAGTTTAATATAGCTTTTAATTCTTTGTAATCTGGGTTTTTCTTTATTTTTATATTCTCATCTTTAAAATTTTTATTAAGTACATTTCTTATTTTTGAGGAAAAATTAATTTTAATATTTTCAATGCTCTCACTTAAATCTATAAGGTTTGTATTCCATGAATCTTTTTTTAAAAAATAAAGAAATTTATAGTCATTAATATTTTTTAAATTTTCTAGCGTTATTTCAGGAATACAAATAAATTTGTGAAATTTTTTATTTTTAAATTTATCAATAATCCGATTAATTATTAATACTTTTAAGTTAATTTTTATATTTTTACTGTATATAGGTCCTCTATTTAATAATGAAATTTTGAAAAAAAAAAGATTAAGATTTAATATTTGAAATGCACCTATAATTTTTTTTTATAACTTATTTCATAATAATTTACATTTAATAAAAAATTTTTAATTTTTTTTGATTTTGAATGCTCTATGGTTTGTAACAAATTTACATAGTGTAGATCATTTAATATAGATTGATATTTTTCTAAATTAATTAAATTTATGGAAATTAACTGGTTTTTACTAAGCCCATTATTTGAACCTTTATCATTTGGACGTTTTAAAATATTTATATACTTTAAATTTTTTAGACTATGAATGGGTAAAAACAGTCTAATATTCCTTAAATAATTTGCATAGTTATTTTGGTTTTCTTTTATTTCTTTGCTTAGGTCAGGCCATGTAGATACTGGTAAGTTTTCTGATTTTAATTTGTTATATAATTTAACTATATCGTGATGACTATCCTCAATTATAAACAGGTATGGATTGAAATCTTTATTAAAAATATTTTGTGAGTACTTAATTTTGTTATTGTGAAAAAGATTTTGCCAGACGAGAAAAGATTTTTTTTCTAATACTAATTAATTTATAAATCTTATTTAAGGATAACTTGAAAAGTTTTTCATTATACTTATCCATAAAAACATTTTCTTTACGATCAATTTGAGTATCATCCTCAAATCTCTCAATTTTAATTTTTATGTTTAAAATATTTTGAGTAATTTTTTTGAAAAACCAGCTTAAAAAGCTTAAAGATATTATTTTTTTTTTTAACAAGTTTTTTTTCGATTTTTTTTAACCCACTATTTATAAATTCTAAATTAATCTTGCTTGGCCCTTTGTGATTTATTAATAATATTGCTCCTGACAATGTCCCAACAAATTTATAAGGACTGTATAAAACTACATCACCATATTCTCTTCCACTCGGTGGTAAAATACAATGAGTAGAGTCCTCAATTAAATATATATTATTTGCTTTACAAAAATCAAAAATGTTTGAATTCGTACATTTTTTACCAAAATAATTTACTGATATCATAATATCTATTTTATCTTTTAAAATCCCTAATTTTTCTAAATCAATCGTATCATCTAATTTAATATCACAGTGAATTACATTAACTTCATTTTGATTAATAAATCTCAGAGCATAATTACAATAATAACCTGGAACTACTAAATTAATCTTTCTTTTTTTTTTCTCTAAAATTGAATTACAAAATATTGCTAATGACCAACTTGACTTAGATAAAATTTTATATTCTTTATTTTTAGTGTAAATATCTTTTATTAAATCTTTTTTATTTAAGGTAAAAACTTTTAATAATTCAAAAATGTTTGGAACATGAGAAAAATACATTATCTGTTAAGCATCCATGTAATTTTTTTTCTATCAATATAGTAATAAAAATCAGAAAAACCTCTTAATAGTCCTTCAAATAAATCTAAGGGTGAATTATCATCTATTGCATCCCTCCAATAAATTTTTTTGAAAGATCGCGAGCTATTATTACCTCTGATGCCACTGAAAATGAATTTATAATATTTTTGAATTATACTTAGTGCCTCTGGGCTTATACTTTTAATATCACCAAATGGATATGCAAAAGAATTAATTTTTGTACCCAGCATCTTTTGCATTTTATCTAAATTTCCATATATTTCCTCTTCTAAAAAGTTTTGACTGCTGATATTTGAAAGTTTAATGTGATTTAAAGAATGTAAACCAATTTCATGACCATTTTTTAACAATAACTGTAAATCAGCTATAGTCATATTTCGCATGTTTATGTCGAAATTCTTAAGATTTATTGTGTTTAAAATATTTTTTTTAACAAACTGTTTGGAGCTTTCTAAGTTATTTTTATTGACGAAATTTGGAATAACAAAAAAAATTGCTTTTATATCTAACTCGTCCAATACTTTTTCTGCAAAATTTCTTTGAGAATAATAACCATCATCTAAAGTTATCATGATGCATTTCTTTTTTTTTATAAAATCCTTATTTTCCATAAGATAAAAATTTTTAGGATTTATAAACTCATGATCATTCTTGAGAGATAAAAGTATTGTTTTTATATTCTCAAAATACTCCTCTCTAATATGATGAAAATTTAAAATTCTAAAATACTTGTAACTTAAAATATTATTTGGAATTACTGTATTAAATATTTTAATTAAAGAATGATTAATCTTCATATATTTAATTTTCTTTTAAGAAAAGTAATTAGCATAAAAGGTTTCTTTATAAAAAGTATAATTATCTCACAAATTTTAGAATATTGTTTTAATTTTAATATTTTTAAAATTAATATGTCAATTTTATATAATAAAATTATCTTTCTCCAATTTTTTTTAATATCTTTATTATTTTTATTTAAAACAAATACATGGTAAAATAACAATTTAATTGTATTAAATTTATGCCATAAAATATTATTTGAAATACTTTTTTCGTTAATGTGGTATACACCCAAAACCTTATCTAGAAAAAAAAATTTTCCGCCTTTTTTGGCAATATCAAGCCAAAAACCAAAGTCTTCAACCGACACAAATTTTTTTTTTTCTAAAAATTTAATATTATTTTTTTTTACAAAATCTGCATTTACTACTGTAGCTGAGGTAGAACAAATATTTCCGTTATATAAAAGATTTAAATAGAAATTATTTTTGTAAGATTTATTATTTATAATTTTAAATTTATTCTTATCATTCATTATCTCTTTATGATAAATAATTTCGAAATTATTATTTTCTATTACCACTGAGTTTATTTGCTCTATTTTTTCCTTATGCCATTCGTCATCTGAGTCTAGAAAACACAACCATTTTCCCCTAGAAAGTTTTATTCCAATATTTCTTGGTTTTGCTGGTCCACCTGATGGTTCTATAAAAATATAATTTAAATTAATTTTATTTTTATCGTATGTTTGCAAAAATTTTAAAGTACCATCAGTGGATCCATCAACAATAATTATTGTTTCGAAATTCTTTAAAGTTTGATTTTCAATAGAAATAATTGCTCTCTTTAGATATTCAAGATTATTATATGTCGGAATTATAATTGAAAAATCAATTTTTATCATGAAATAATAAATTTTTTCCATTTTTTTAAACTATTATCCAATAAAAGAAAATTTTTGTAATTTTTTTGTTTTTTTTTGAGTTTATGAAATCATAAATTTTACTAATATCAGTCAATTGATTATCTGTATAATTATCTAATGGATTCAGGTTCAACAAATCATTAAATTTAATTATTTTGTATTTAGCTTTAATGATCACACAATCAATTATCGCTGAAGTCCCATTGCTACAAATAATAAACTCATAATCTTTAAAATTATTTTGTTTTGAATTATTCAAAAACATAATTTTATTATATTTTTTTTCTAAAAAATTAATTTTTCTAGATGAATTTGTTGGATGTGGCTTAAAGTAAGTTTTATATTTATCTAGTTTTTTATGAATTTTACTAAATTCTTCTAGAATCCTTAAATTTTCTATAAAATTGATATCACCAATGATTAAAATTTTATTATTTTTTTTTGTCTTAATATTTTTTAGATGGTTGTACCTCACTGCTTCTACAACATGACATTTTTTTTTGGGATAAAAATTTTTTAAAGCAATTTTTTTAAAAGTTTGACTATTAAAAAAATAATGATCTGGATTATTTTCATCAAAAAATTCTTTTTTTGTCTTAAAATATCTAAGGTCCCAAAATCTTATTGTAGAGTTAATACAACCAACTAACTGGCCATGATTATATTTTCTCCAAAATTTAATCAGGCATTTTTCCCAACTTTGATTTTCTAACAAATAAAAACCTATTCTTTGTTTTGGCATGTTTTTTAAAAGTTTGTTTAATAATTTAATATTGTAAATATTGTATAAAAGTGATGTTCCATATGAAGAACTGTAAACATCTTTCTTCAGTATCTCATAAAAATTGCAATCAGTAATTTTTTTAATCAAAAAAATTTTTTTTAAATTAAAGAAAATTAATGTTTTGAAAAAAATAAAAAGGTAATCAAAAATTAGGTAAAAAATATCTTTAATATTCAAATAAGAATTCAATATTAAATGATTTTCATAATTAGACTGATTAAAATTTTTGATATGAAAATTAGCCTCATCTATTTTTTTTATTTGAGAAGATGGAACAAAAAAATGAAGCCAGTTTGAATTAATTTTATTTATTTTTAGCATATTATTTAATCCACCCCATAAAAAAGAATTATATTTTTTCGTTTTCAAATTACTAAAATGAACAAAGTATGAAAAAAAAGTAATATCTTTATTAAATCTTTTTATACTTTTCTTTCTATAATTTCGGATAATAAAATTTAAGTAAAAAAAAAGAGCTTCAAATAAATGAAGAAAAGGCAATTCTATTCTTGGGAAAAAATTTTTATTCTTAAAAATAATATTTTTATTTTTCGTAAGTTGCTTTAATGATAGTGATAATTCTTTATTATCACCTAGATATGTTATTTTTGAAATTTTTTTTTTTCTATCAGATCTTCTAACGCTAAAAGTTTAAGACAATCATAAATTTTTTTAGATTTATAAACATTCTTTTCGTTTATAAGACTCATCTCAAAAAGATTAATTCCCATAAATTTCAAAGTTTTGTTATTTTTGATCGAATTTTCGGTTATATGATTAATACAATTTAAGAACTTATCTTTTAAAAAGACTTTTTTTTTCTCTACTATATTGTCAAAACTTTTTTTATTATAAATAGATGAGGACCAAAAAAAGGATTTAGAGGAATATTTATCATTTACATAATATTTATCGAAAATTTGGATGTCCATATAATAATTATTTCTTTTAAATACTATAAACTATTAAAATAAAAAAAATAATCTAAATAGTAATTACTTATATGATTTAAATTAAAAAAATATAAATTTTAGAAATGATTAATATGAGAAATAATAATAAATTGTTTATCGCAACATCATCTTTTGGATCATACTCCAATGAAGCCGTTTTAATATTAAAAAAAAAAAAATAAACTTTAAGTTAAATCCGTTAAAGAGAAAATTAAGTAAATATGAATTAATAAAATATGCTAAAGGTTATGATAACATAATTGCAGGCACTGAGATTTATGATAAGGAGGTTTTTTCTGCTTTAAAAGGTTTAAAATATATTTTTCGATTAGGTTCAGGTATCGAGAATGTAGAGATTAATTCTTCAAAAAGATACAATGTTAAAATTGAAAAATCCAAAATTACACCCGAAAAATCTGTAGCTGAATTAGTCTTAGGTTTTATTTTAAATTTTAAAAAAAATATAAGTATACACGATCGCAACTTAAAAAATGGAATTTGGAAAAAAAAGATGGGTAATCTTTTATATGGGAGTAAAGTCGGCATTATTGGATTTGGGAAAATTGGAAAATATCTTTATAAAATTCTGAAACCTTTTGGTGTTGAAATTTTTATACATGATATAAAAAAATCAAAATTACCTAAAAGAAAAAGTTTAGGATATTTATTGAAAAATTCTGATATTATTTCAATACATATAAATTCTAATATTAAATCATTATTACTTGATAAAAAAAAATTAAACCTTTTAAAAAATAATTGTCTTTTAATAAATACATCTCGAGCAGAAGTAATAGATAATTTACATTTGTTTAAAATACTACAATCAAAAAAAATTCTTGGAGCCTGTTTAGATGTTTATGAAAACGAGCCATATAACGGAAAATTTACTAAGCTAAAAAATGTTTTATTAACACCACACATTGGAAGTTATTCCTTAGAAGTAAGAAATGAAATGGAAATCGAGGCTTCAAAAAATTTTTTAAAATTTTTAAGAAAATGAAGTTTAAAAAAATTATTTTTGACTTCGATGGTGTAATCTTGAAAAGTCATAAAGTTAAAACTCAAGCTTTTTACGATTTGTTTTTAAAATATGGTGATAAAGTTGCTTTAAAAGCTAAAAATTATCATATAAGTAAAATTGGCGTTTCAAGATTTATAAAATTTAAATTTATCCTAAAAAATTATACCAAATTAAAAATAAATAATAGGTTGTTAGAAGACTTATCAATTAGATTTACGCAAATTTGTTTTAATAAAATTATCAGACTCAAAATTTCGAAAAAACTTTTAGCATTTATAAAAAAAAATAAAACAAATTGTAAATTTTACATAAGCACTGGTACTCCTCAAGATGAAATTGAAAAGATTTTAAAAATAAAAAAATTAAAAAACTTATTTACAAATATATACGGATCCCCTTTAAAAAAAATAGATCATATAAATCAAATTAGAAAAAAATCTAAATACATTTTATATATTGGTGACAGCATGGAAGACTATTTATCGTGTAAAAAAGCTAAAATATCTTTTTTATTAAAAGAACATAAAGAAAATAAGGCTGAGTTTAAAAACATAAAAGTTAAAAAAATAAAAGACTTTTCAAGGATTAACAAAATTATAAGTACTTTTTAGATTATTTTTTTGTTTAATATCTTGTTTACTTTTATTAGATCTTTTTTGGTATCTACTGGATATGTTTCGTGGTAAATTTCGACCAACCTTATTTTAAGATCGTTCTCTAGTAATCTCAACATATCAATTGACTCACTTATTTCTAAGCTAGATGGTTTCATTTTAATGTATTTTAATAGAAATTTTCTTCTAAATGGTATTACGCAAACTTGTTTATATCCATAATTTTCTTTTGATAATTTTTTTGTTGGAATTGGTTTTCTTGAAAAATAAATTGCGTTATAATTTTTATCTTTAATAACTTTAATACAATTTGGGTCTGTAAAGTCAGCTTTTTTTTTTATTCTGGAAATAAGATTTACTACATTAACACTTTTATTTTTAAATGGTTTAATTGATTTGTCTATCATCTTGCTTGTGACCATTGGCTCATCCCCTTGCACCATTACAACTATAGAAAATTTTTTTTTATATCTTTTTTCACAAATTTTTAATGCTTCAGCTGTTCTTTCTGTTGCTCTTTTGTGCTTCTTACTTGTCATGACAACGTTTTTATTTTTTAATTTTGCATGATCAAATATTTCCTTATCACAAGTAGCTATAACAATATCAGTTGATAATTTACTTTTATACACATTGTCATATATGTGTGTAACCATAGATTTATCTTTTATTTTTTTTAGTGGTTTGCCTGGAAATCTTGAACTTCCCATTCTTACTGGAATTACAACCAATACTGACATGTTAAAATCCTTTTAACTTTAATATTTTTTCAGCTTCAACTAAATCTTCGTAACAATCTACGCTTTTAACATTTTCATTACATTCAATCATTCTCACTTTCATTCCATTCTCTAAAAATCTCATCATGTCAACCGACTCTATGTTTTCATAATATGCGCAACCAAGCTCAACAAATTTTTTTAGAGATTTCCTCCACATTGGCATTACACAAATTTCTATTTTACAGTTAAATTTTTTGTCTCCTAGCCACTTAGCGGGAAGCGGATTTCTGGAAAAATAAAGAGCATTATTAAAATTATCTGTGACAACTTTAACCTCATTTTGATCTTTCTCAGAATTTTCATAATCCAGGTATTTAAAAAGATTTACACAATCTATATCAGTATTTTTACTTAGTTCCTCGATTGCTTTATCTAGATATAGTGATGAAACAAGAGGCTCGTCACCTTGGAAATTAACTATTATCTCAAAATCTGATTTTAAAGTTTTTTTAACAGACTCATAAGCCTCATACACTCTTTCTGATCCTCTTAAATGGTCTTCTTTAGTCAATACCGCCTCTGCCCCAAATTTTTTTACTTCTTCTATAATTTTATTATCGGGAGTTGCTATGACTACTTTATCTGCATACTTTGAACCATTTGCGTTATTCCATACCCATTCAAGCATAGTTTTACCCAATAATTTTTTAAGCGGTTTATCTGGAAATCTGTATCCACCAAGTCTGGCTGGTATTACGACTATTACATTTTCTTTATTTATCATTTTTTGTAACTTTTTACCATTTTTTTTATACCATCAGAAATTGGTATAAAACTTTTAAATTTCATAGTCATTTTTAAATCTTTAGAGTGAGAAAATATTCCAAATTGATCACCTGGAGTACCTTGTTTATTGATTATTTTAATATTTGAATTTAGGTTGTTTGACAAAATTTCTAACACCTCTCTAACTGAAGTTTTGACGCCTGTAGACACATTATAAATTTTATTATTTGTTTTAGATTTCACATAACAGCCATAAAGTGTACTTACAACATCATCAATGTATATAAAGTCTCTAAATCTTTTTAAACTGCCTTTGACTATCACAGTATTTGATTTCAGAAGCTGGGCTAGGTAAATGCTTATCATGCCCTGTCTCAAATTTTTCATGTCTTGATTAACTCCATAAACATTAAATAATCTTAAAATTGAGTATTTAAGACCTTGTTTAGAAAATAATTTTAAATAATTTTCAGATGAAAGCTTGCTTAAACCATAAAAGGATAATGGCTCACAAGTGTCATTTACTTTTGCCAAGTAGTTATTTTTTTTTAAATTACCATAAACACTCATTGAACTAGCATATACAATTTTTCTTACTTTATTTTTTAAACAAAATTGAGCAAGTTTCACTGTTGACAACAAATTTCTTTTTAAATCATTAGATGGATCATCAAAACTTATTTCACCAGAAGATTGTCCAGCAATATGAAATAAAACGTCATATTTTTTTTTTGGTATTTTGTTTATAATTTTATCATCTGAACAATCCCCTTTTATAAATTTTATTTTATTATTTTTAAAATTTATATTACTTCTTTTACCTGTACTTAAATCATCAATAACACAAATGTAATAATTTTTTTTTTTTAAAAAAAAATTTACCAAACTAGATCCTATAAAACCAGCACCACCAGTTATTATGATATTTTTCATTTAAGGTTTTGAAGTAAAGTAACATCCATGCCGTATGGTATGAATGAAAACCCATCTCTTTTAAGTTTTTGCAGTATCTGATAATTTGGAAAAACCTGATGTATGCCAATTGTTGTATTATTTTTTTTGCAAATATCTTTAATTTTTTTTAATTTGGATTTGTACAATTTATGATCAAATTTTCCTGGAATATTTAAAGAGGATGATAAATCATATGGACCTATTAAAATTGCATCCAAACCTTTAACCTTACAAATTGTTTCAAGGTTATTTACCGCTTCAATACTCTCAATCATTGCTACAATTATTATTTTATTTGTAAATTTTTGGTAGTTTTTAAATAATTTTCCGAACGAATTGGCTCTTGAAAATCCAACACCTCTTATTCCATATGGTGGCCAACGGCTGTATTCAATACTTTTTATTAATTCTTTTTCAGTTTGTATATTGGGTAAAATTAGGCCCATTGCGCCTAAGTCTAATGAATCCTGAATTTCTGATTTAGAATTATTTTTTAGTCTCACAAACGGTATGGAGTTACCTAATAATATCGCTCTTATACATTCGGCTAAATTAGCTTTTGAAAAATTCCCATGCTCTAAATCAGCGACCAACCATTCATATCCAGTATTTGACATTACTTCAGATACGAAAGGGCTACCAGACTGTATCCATCCTCCAAGTGTAAATTTATTATTTTTTATTTTTTTTTTTAAGTTTTCAACTTTTGAATATAATTTTAAACTCATTTTATCTCAGCCTTAACATATTTTACTAGGTTTATAATTTCTTTTTTTATTGATTTCATATTTTTATTGTAATACCTGATTCCAAAATTTGGCTGGAAGGTATAAGGGCTTATGTCATAGTGATTTATATTTTTTGTATTATTATACTTAATATTACCTTTAAAATTTAAAGTTTTTGATAATGATTCTAAAATATTTTTTACTAAGAATTTTTTATAACCGCTCAAAACAACATGTTTATTTTCAAATTTTTTTTTAAGTATATCAACACATGAAATAGCTGCATCTTTAATATGAATATATTCTCTTAGAGTTTTTTTACTTCCAGAATACTCTATATTACCTGATTTAAAATAATTCCAGATTACTTTATATAGACCATTATTTGGACTAGATCTTGGACCATAGAGTGATCCAAAGCGCAAAATTGTATACTTCAAATTATACTTTTTTGAATATTCCTCTATATAACTTTCTGCTGCTTGTTTACTTGACTTATAAAAACTTCCTTTATCACTATAAACATATACAGAACTCGAATAGATGAATCTTTTTATCTTGTACTTAATGCAGAATTCACAAATAAGAGAATTTAAATAAATATTTGATTTAATAGTCTTAAGTGGATTATTTGACCCATAATCAAGATCTCCTATTCCAGCAAAATTATAAACATATTGAGATTTTTTTATTTGTTTTTCAACAAGTCTGTAGTTTTCTAAAGAACCTTTTACATATTTTTGTTTTTTATTTAACCATTTTGACTTTATTTTATCATAGACGATGACCTTATAATTTTTTTTTATTAAAGTATCAACTACGTGAGAACCTAAAAATCCACTTCCTCCAATTACTAAAACGGTTGTTTTTTTTTTTAACATATTTTTTTATAAATTATTTCTTTTTAAATTCTCAATTATTATATTCCAAGAAGATACCCTCTTTGGATAAATTGATGACAAATAATTTTTGATATATTTCTTATATTTATGAATATTAATCTTATACCGTAACTTAAAATTTTGAAAGTTTCTATTCAAATTTACAGTAGGTATATCAAGGTCTTTACTAATTTTATTAATTATTTTTTCTTTTAGTTCATAATCAAAATATTTGTTTGATAAATTATGAACTATAAGCAACGGCTTATGATGTAGAACTGCGATTTGATGGGAATTACTATAATTAAAAATTACTAGTTTTGATTTTTGAATTTCTTGATTAGTATTCCATGAGAAAATTATATTTTTTGATTTAAATAATTTTTTTAAGTAGTTTAAGGAATTTTTCCCAGATCTTGGGTGTATGCAGATCACAATCTTACATTTCTCTTCTCTTTGTATTTTGCTTATAAAAATTTTTAATTTTTTGTAAAATTCTAAAAAATTTTTTCGATTTTTAACACCTTCGTTAGTACTCAAAAAATCTCTGTGATATAAAAAGTTTTGATCTAAATAAACTATTTGTTTTAATTTTTTTTTTAAAATAGGAATTTTTGTTTTAATGTAGGTATTATAATCAAGGCTACATGATGGATAAATTTTTTGGGAATTACTAAATTTTTTCAATTCATCTTTACCTGAAATAAAAATAAGATTTGGTTTTGTTTTTAATAGATTATTTATTCCTCTTTTAATATATATAAAAGTCGAAAAAAATATTTTTAAAATTTCAAATTTTTTAATATAAATTAAAAATTTCTGACTTGGACTAAGAAGGTGAGAAAGAGTTATAATACTTGTTGAAATATAAATTTTTAAACAACCTCGATTACTTAAAATTTTTTGAAACATATTAAAAATAAAACTGCTGTATGTAACTAGATCAATAAAATAAAATTTTTCTTTATGCCTGTTTAAAAACACCAAAAAATCCTCGAATGAATTAATTTTAATAAATTTTATATTTTTTTTTATTTTGTGTTGATGATTACTTTTAGTGAAAAACCCAGATAAATCTACGTAGATTGGTTCATAGCCGTTTTTTTTAAGAAAATTAAATGAAAATCTGTCATAGTTGAAACGATCATAGGGCTGGCTTAAGAAAAAAAATATTTTTTTATTTTTATTTACCATGTTCAATTATATTAAAAAATTTTAAAATTAAATCTTAACTAATTCAGTAAATTCTAATTGTTTTAAATCTAATAAAGCACTTCCCCAAGATAATCCAACGCCAAATCCTGACATTAAAATCTTTGAATTATTTATATTTTTTTTTTGAATTGAAAATAGTAACAGGAATTGATGCAGAATTTGTATTTCCAAATGTATTAAGCGAAAGTAAAACTTTTTTATTATCTAAATTT
>MDTB01153248.1_pt1 | contig 15175 bp, 11 predicted proteins | sample 811161 | NCBI WGS metagenome assembly MDTB01 (sample SAMN05326650, study PRJNA326480) | marine metagenome | isolation source: seawater | place: Mediterranean Sea | collected 2009 | reverse complement strand
GTATAAATATATTTAAAGCTCCAGTTTTAGCAATGTTATTTATTGGAGGTATGGTTCCTGTGGTATTTTCAGCTCTAGCCATGAATGCAGTTGGAAAGGCTGCTATGGAAATGGTTTATGAGGTTAGAAGACAATTTAAAGATATTCCTGGAATTATGAAGGGTAAGGCTAAGCCTGAATATGATAAATGTGTTGATATCTCAACTAAAGCATCTCTTAAAGAAATGATGTTGCCAGGAATATTAACAATAGGAACTCCTATAATTATTACAGTTTTACCAATGTTATTCGGACTAGACAACCAATTAATCGCTGAAATGCTTGGTGGATATATGGCTGGAGTAACGGTCAGTGGAGTTTTATGGGCAATTTTCCAAAACAACGCTGGTGGTGCGTGGGATAACGCAAAAAAATCTTTTGAGGCAGGCGTTGAAATTAACGGAGAAATGACATTCAAAGGTTCCGATGCACATAAGGCATCAGTTACCGGAGATACAGTTGGAGATCCTTTTAAAGACACATCAGGGCCATCAATGAATATTCTTATCAAACTTACGTGTTTAATAGGCTTGGTAATTGCTCCAATATTAGGAGGTCATGAAGCTCATAATGTTGAACACAAATCAGTAACATATATTTATGACGCTACATATCTTGACACATTCGAAATGGGTAATGAGGAAAAAGTATTAATTGTACAATCTATGGTGAGAGATTTAATAGCTAAAGATTACACTAAAGTTGCTGAATATCTTTCAGAAGATGTTGTTTTTAATCTTTCTGATGGTTTACTAATCGAAGGTAAGGAATCTGCCATGAAACATATTTCAGGTACATATTCTGCAGTTGATATTGAAGATTATAGTGTAGCTGTTAACCTTGCAGTTACAGGGGATAATGGTGACGAATGGGTTTTACTATGGGACGAAGGAAAGATAGTTGAATCAGACGGTGAATCAACAATTAAAAGCTGGATGGAATCTTTCCGTTTTGACGGAGATAAAATTAATTTTATTAATATGTATTCCAAATAAATAAAAAAAGGCTCCAAAAGAGGCCTTTTTTTATTTCATTTTTTCATCTATCAATGAAATTATTTTTTTAAGGTCATCCTTTTTTTCAACAAAGTCTAAATCATCAATATCTATAACTAACAACTCACCTTTTTTATAATTATGTATCCAAGCTTCATATCTTTCATTCAAACGACTTAAATAATCAATACTTATAGAGTTCTCGTATTCTCGACCTCTTTTATGAATCTGTGAAACTAGATTTGGTATAGAGCTTCTAAGATATATTAATAGGTCTGGTGCAGCTACATTTTCTTCCATCAGATCAAAAAGTAGTCGGTAGTTTTCAAAATCACGATTTGTCATTAGCCCCATTGCATGAAGGTTAGGTGCAAAAATATTGGCATCCTCATAAATAGTTCTGTCTTGAATTACATTTTTATTTTTTTCGTGAATTTCTTTGACTTGCCTAAATCTACTATTTAAAAAATATATTTGCAGATTAAAACTCCATCTTTCCATTTGATTATAAAAATCATCTAGATAAGGATTTTTAACTACATCTTCTAATTGCTTATTAAATTTGTAATGTTTAGCTAGGTATTTAGTTAATGTGGTTTTCCCAGCACCAATATTTCCTGCGATTGCTATATGCATTTTAGTCTGTTAAAATTAAGTATTTGTTTAAATGATCCTTGTCATAAATATACAAGGTTTCGTTGATTACGGAAAAATCTTTTATAAATAATTTTTCATGTTTAATATTTATAAATAATTCTTCATCGTTTTTAAAATGAACTAATTGATTATTACTTGCTAAAATGACATCATTTTTAAATAAACTTATTTTATTATATCCGTTTCTATTTTCAGATTTATAAATTATTGAACCATTATAATTTATTTTATAAAAAAATTCGTCAGTCAGAACCCATAAATAATTATAATTACTTTGAAAATTAATAAAGATTCCGTCTATTTTAGTTTCAATATTCTCAATAAATATTCGCTTAAAAAAATCAAATTTTTTTATTTTCATTTCTATTTCGTCAAATGCCCATACGCTATTATTGTTTGCAGAAGAAATATCACGAATTTGAGTAAATTTTGAAATGTTATTAAAATTAATGCGGGTTATTTCATTTAAAAAATTGTCGAGAATAATAAGTGTATTATAATCTTGGAACCAAACTTTAATTTTTATAGGGCTATAGATATCAGCTTTATCAATAAATCCCATTGACGAGTCAGAAAATAGAAGTTCATTTTTTTTTAATAGTTTATTGTCAACTAAATAATATTCATTTCCTAGATTATCAATATTTAATAATTTAAAATTATTTTGATATTTGGATGACTCTATTTTTTTTAAAGTAGTTTGGTTGTGAGCTAAAAGAGAGTTGAGAAAAATAAAAAGGAATAATAATTTTGCTCTCATAATATCAATGTACAAAAATATTATTATTAATTTAACTCACTATTAACAACCAAATTGTTTTTGAGTTTTTTATATTTAAAAATTATGAATAAGATTATTTATCTATTTAGCTTCATATTCTCAATCAGCATTAGCTCTCAAGATTTCCAAGGACAAGCTTTTTATAAGACCCAAACATCTATGGATTTTGGATCTTGGGGTGATAGAATGTCTGCTGAACAAAAAAAGGCAATGAAAGAAAGAATGAAGCCTTTTCTAGAACCTTTATACATCCTCACTTTTGATAAGACCAAATCCATTTACCAGCAAGAGGAAACATTAGACGCACTAGGAAGTGGTGGCGGAAGAGGTTGGGGAAAGATGTGGGCATCTTCAGGAGGCCCTGTTTATAAAGATTTAGCATCAAAAAAATCTCTTCAAAGTACTGAGTTTATGGGGAAAAAGTTTCTAATTTCCAATGATCCTGATAAAATTAAATGGGTTATGGAAAAAGAACAAAAGATGATTGGAAATTATTTATGTTTTAAGGCAACAGCAAAAGTTCCTAAGCCAAAAACTATGACTAGTGTATGGAGAAAAACAGAAAATCAGAATGACTCAATTAAAGATTCAACTATTGACGAGTCAGAAGGAGAACATTTGACAATAACTGCATGGTATACTCCTCAAATCCCAGTAAATCATGGTCCTGCCCAATACGGAGGTCTCCCTGGATTAATTTTAGAATTAACAAATGATAACACTGTAATGTTATGTACCAAAGTTGTAATGAACCCAGAGAAGAGAATACAAATTTCTGAGCCAAAAAAAGGGGAATTTGTTTCTAGAACAGAGTTTGAAAATATAGTCGAAGTTAAGACTAAAGAAATGAGAGACATGTGGAGGGGAGGACGGTCTAAATCAATAAGAAAAAACTAAATATCAAATGTCTGCCAAAGATTTAAAATCACTTAAGGGTTTTTTACTATCAGACTTTAAATATCTGATGGCTTACTCAATTCCCTTAACCGCCTTAATTGGGTTTTATCTTGGTGGTTATTGGTTGTTTACTACCCCATTTTACATATTTTTCATAATTCCAGCCGTGGAATTCATGCTTACTCGATATGGAATCGATGAATTAGAGATCCATAGATCTGAAAAAGGAATTCATTGGTTATTTGATTTAATGTTGTATTTAAATATTCTGATTGTATTTGGACTACTGATATATTCTTTGACCAAAATTATCAATTATGAATACTTGTCTATTGAATTTTTAGGGTCATTACTTTCATTAGGGCTTGTAATGGCCTCAAATGGTATTAACGTAGCTCATGAATTATGTCATCGTACCAAAACCCCAGAAAGATTTTTAGGTAAATTTCTACTAATACCATCTCTTTATATGCATTTTTACCTTGAGCATAATTATGGTCATCATCTAAAGGTTGCAACAAAAGAAGATCCCGTTACTGCAAAATATAATGAACCTGTTTACAACTTTTGGATTAGTGCAATTAAAGGGGAATTCTTGGGAGCCATTAAGATTCAAAAAGATAGGTTATCAAGAAAAAATTTATCCTTTTTTTCTGTCTATAATGATATGTTTTGGTATGGGATAATTCAATTATCATATACGATTTTAGTTTTTATTTTATTTGGTTTTAAGGGGTTAACTTTTTGTTTACTGGCAGCTCTTATTTCGGTGCTTTTATTCGAAAGTGTAAATTATATTGAACACTATGGCCTTTTAAGAAAAAAATTATCATCAGGAAGATATGAAAGGGTTCAAGAAAGACATTCTTGGAACTCTAATCATATATTTGGAAGAATAGTGCTTTATGAATTAACAAGACACAGCGATCATCACAGGATTGCTGAAACGGAATATCAAAATTTGAAATCAATAAACAATTCTCCACAACTGCCTTTTGGTTACCCAACAAGTATTTTATTGTCTTTTATACCGGTTTTATGGTTTAAAATAATGAATCCAAGAGTTCCCAAGGATATGTATGAACTATCTTTTAAAAAATAGAAAAAGTGAAAAAATATATTACATTAATTATTTTTTTATCAAGCTCAATTATTTTTTCTCAGATAAAGATGAGCGGTAAGGTAACCGATAGTATAGGTACACCCTTAGAGCTGGCAAATATTATTTTAATTGATTCAGATTCTAATACTCTTGAAACTTTTGCAATGTCAGATAATGAGGGTGATTATAAATTATCCTTAAAAAAGAATAGTAAATATAAACTTCAGGTTAGCTACATCGGTATGGCTACTTTTTCACAAACGTTAAATACCAGAGATAATGATATTGTTAAGAATCTCTCTTTAAGACAAGATAATCAACTTGATGCAGTCGAGTTAACATACGAAATGCCAGTTGTTGTAAGTGGCGATACGCTAGTTTATGATGCTGATTCATTCAAAACTGGTACCGAAAGAAAACTTGAAGATTTATTAAAAAATCTACCCGGTGTTGAAATAAATGATGATGGAGAGATAGAAGTTGAAGGAAAAGCCGTTACAAAAGTTATGGTTGAAGGAAAAGATTTTTTTGATGGTGATTCTAAAATTGCTTCAAAGAATATACCTTCTAACGCAGTAGATAAAGTTCAAATTTTAAAGAACTATGCAGAGGTTGGACAACTTAGCTCTGTTCAAAACAACCAAGATAACATTGCCATTAATATTAAGTTAAAGAAGGGCAAAGATAAGTTTTGGTTTGGTGATATTCTAGCAGGTGCAGGTGAGTCACCTAGCCACACCCAAAATCAAAATTTGGACCTACATATCTTTCAGCCAAAGCTTTTCTTCTACAGTCCAACTTACAGTATTAATGTTATTGGAGATTTAAATAATATTGGTGAGCAGGCATTTTCAAGAAGGGATTATTGGAATTTTTCAGGTGGTTTTAACAGACCAAGCGGAAAAAGTGGAACAAATATTTCGCTAGGAAATAATAATTTAAGTTTTTTGCAACTTCAAAATAATAGAGCAAAAGATATTAATACTGAGTTTGTAGCAATAAACTCTAGCTATTCCCCAGATAAAAAAATTGATTATTCTGCTTTTTTAATTTTAACAAATAGTGAGACAGAAATACAACAAAATAATAGTACTCAGTATGTTGGTTTACCTGAAAATATTACTGACGAAAATACTCAAACAAATACTTCACAAGTTAGTGAGCTTGGAATTGGCAAGTTTTCGCTAAAATTCATCCCAAATGTTAATAATCAGTTTGAGTATGAGATTTTGGGTAGATTAACAAATGAAACTCAAGACCAAAATTATTTATCCTCGGTTATCGGAGCTATTGATCAGTTTGATGAAGCTGAAACTTTCAGCATTAATCAAAACTTAAACTATTATTACACCTTAAACGAAAAAAATATTTTTGCGTTAGAAGCCCAACATTTAATCAAGGATGAAGATCCTTTTTACAATGCTATTTTGGAAAATAACGAGAACTATCAAATTACAGCTACTGGATTGGGATTAGATAATTCTCTTCCTTTTTATAATATCGCTCAGGACAAAAAAGTTAAGTCAAATCAACTTGATACAAAAATTGATTATTGGAATATTTTAAATAAAAAGAGTGATATTAACTTAACCTTTGGAACAATTTATAGTAAACAAGAATTTGATTCAGATATTTTTCAGTTCCTCTCCAACTCAAATGAGAATACATATAATCCAACTCCTTACATAAATAACGGTATTGATTCTAATGATGTTAGTTATGTTTTTAATGACGTTTATTTGGGATTACACTACAGATTAAAATCGGGTAAGTTTACAATTAGCCCAGGGTTTACAGCTCATTCATATAATTCCGAAAATTCACAGAATGAGTCTTTTGATGCTGGAAGTCTAAAGTTTAAAAAATCTTTTTTTAAACTTCTTCCAGATTTTAACATGATTATTCAATTTAAGGATAGTGAGACACTTAGGTTAAACTATGCCATGAGAACACAATTTACAGATGTAAGTAAAATTGCAAGAGGGTTGGTTTTAAACAATTACAACTCAATTTTTATTGGCACTCAAGATTTACAAAATGCTGTTTCACATAATATAAGTTTAAATTATAACAGTTTTAATCTTTTTAATTACACGAATGTTTATGCTGGAATTAACTACAATAAATCTATTGATCAAATAAGAAATTTAACCAGTTTTGAAAGTGTAATAGCTACAAGTAGCCCTTTTAACTCAGGTTTTGCTGATGAAAATTTATCTGCATATGGAAGATATCAAAGATCTTTTGGAAAAATAAGGGGGACTGTTGGTACAAACTTTAATTTATCTAAATTTAATCAGTTTATTCAAGATACATCAAGACCTAGCCTGAGTGAAACTTTCTCTCAAAATTATAATGCTTCTTTCAGAACTTTATTTAAGAATGCTCCTAACCTCGAAGCCGGTATGAAGTACTCCATAAGTGAAACAAATATTGGAGATTTAGAAACTAAGTATTTCACAGAAAGTCCATTTATTGAAATTGATGCACTTATACTAAAATCATTTACTTTCAGATCAAATTATTCCACAACCAAGTTTAAAGATCAAAATTCAATTATTAACAATTATGAATTTTTTGATGCAGCTATTTCTTACAGAAAGGACAAGGAAAGTAAATGGGAGTTTGAATTAAGAGCAACTAACTTATTAGATACAAAATCCCAAAGTCAATCAAACGTATCCAATATTTCTGTTAGCACTAACGAATACTTTATTCAACCAAGGTTTGTAACAATAAGACTTATTTACAGTCTTTAAATTTTATCATTAATTCTTTTTTTAGTTAAAGAAAAAGTTTTTCTTTACAGAGTAAATTATCTGTGTAAATTTATTTTCATAGATAATTTTCTTTTTTTTATATGAAAAAATTAAATAAATATAGTAGAACAGTAACTCAGGACAATTCACAACCTGCAGCTCAGGCGATGCTATATGCTATTGGTTTTACTGATGATGATTTTAACAAGCCTTTAATCGGAATTGCAAGTACTGGTTATGAAGGAAACCCTTGTAATATGCATCTAAATAATTTAGCCTTAGATGTGAAAGATGGAGTAAATTCTATTGATTTTGTAGGATTAATTTTCAATACAATAGGAGTGAGTGATGGAATTTCAATGGGTACTCCTGGAATGAGATATTCTTTACCTTCAAGAGATATTATCGCAGATTCCGTTGAAACCGTTGTGCAAGCCATGAGCTATGATGGTTTGGTTACAGTAGTTGGTTGTGATAAGAATATGCCAGGAGCTTTGATTGGGATGATTAGGCTGAATCGACCGTCAATTCTTTTATACGGTGGAACAATTGACTCAGGTTGTCATAAAAATAAAAAATTAGATATTGTCTCTGCATTTGAAGCATGGGGAGAAAAGGTAACCGGAACAATTGATAATAAAGAGTATAGAGAAATTATAAAAAAATCTTGCCCTGGTTCTGGAGCATGTGGAGGAATGTATACTGCAAATACAATGGCTTCTGCAATTGAAGCATTAGGTATGTCATTGCCATTTTCTTCTTCTATTCCTGCAAATAATAAAATGAGAAATTCTCTATCCAGTGAGACCGGAAAGGCAATGAAAAAATTAATTGAGAATGATTTAAAACCCTTAGACATCATTAATAAAAAATCTATTGAAAATGCTGTAACAACTGTTGTTGCTCTCGGTGGATCGACAAATGCCGTTTTACATTTTCTGGCAATAGCAAGAGCTGCTGACATTGATTTTACAATTGATGATTTTCAAAGAATTAGTGAAAGAACCCCTTTTATCGCTGATTTAAAGCCAAGCGGTAAGTATCTGATGGAAGATTTACATGATATAGGAGGTGTTCCTGTAGTTCTAAAGTATCTTCTTACAAAAGGTTATTTACATGGTGATTGCTTAACAGTTACAGGAAATACTTTAAGTGAAAATCTTGATGAAGTTGAAGAAATTACTTTTCAACAAGATATAATTAGACCATGTGAGAATCCGATTAAAAATAGCGGACACATTAGAATATTATATGGAAATTTAGCGAGTGAAGGTAGTGTTGCTAAAATAACAGGTAAAGAGGGTTTACATTTTAGAGGAACTGCAAATGTTTTTGATTCAGAGAAAGAAGTAAATTTTGGTATAAAAAATGGTAAAGTTAAAAAAGGTGATGTAGTTGTTATTCGCTATGTTGGACCAAAAGGTGGTCCTGGAATGCCTGAAATGTTAAAGCCAACTGCTGGAATTATGGGTGCTGGTTTAGGAAAAGATGTTGCATTAATTACAGATGGTAGATTTTCAGGAGGCACACACGGTTTTGTTGTAGGTCATATTACTCCAGAAGCTCAGGTTGGTGGAAATATTGCAATTGTAAAGGACGGGGATAAAATTTCAATTGATGCTGAAAAAAATATTATAACTTTACATTTGTCAGATGACGAATTAATTAGAAGAAGAAAAAAATGGAAAAAACAACCTCTAAAAGTTACCAAAGGTTCACTATTTAAGTATGCAAATGTAGTTTCTTCAGCCTCTTTAGGTTGTGTAACTGATGAATTTTAATATTATGTCAAAAATTACCGGTAGCGAGGCTGTTATAAAATGTTTGTTAGAGGAAAACGTAGATATCATATACGGTTATCCTGGTGGAGCAATTATGCCTGTTTATGATGAATTATATAAATATCAAGATAAGATTCATCACGTATTAACTAGACATGAACAGGGCGCAACTCATTCTGCACAAGGATTTGCTAGAATTTCAGGAAGAGTAGGAGTTGCAATAGCTACATCAGGGCCTGGGGCCACAAATTTGGTAACTGGATTAGCAGATGCTCAAATTGATTCCACTCCAATGGTGTGTATAACTGGTCAGGTTAGTTCTCATCTACTTGGCAGTGATGCGTTTCAGGAAACGGATATTATTGGTATCTCAACCCCGATTACGAAATGGAATTATCAAATAACAAAGGCCTCCGAAATTCCAGAAATCTTTGCAAAAGCATTTTACATTGCTAAGAGTGGTAGACCTGGTCCTGTTTTAATTGATATTACAAAGGATGCCCAATTTGATAAAATTGAATTTTCTTACAAAAAGGTTGAAGCGATTAGAAGTTATAATCCAGAACCTAAAATAAACCCCGATGCTTTAAAAAATGCAGCAGATTTAATAAATAATGCAAAAAAGCCCCTTATTGTGTGGGGTCAAGGGGTAATATTGGGAAATGCAGAAGATGAGTTAATTAGGTTTGTTGAAAAATCTGGAATTCCAGCTGCTTGGACAATTCTTGGAGCTTCAGCCATACCAACTAGTCATCCTTTAAACGTTGGTATGCTGGGTATGCATGGAAATTATGCACCAAATGTTCTTACCAATGAATGTGATCTATTAATTGCAATTGGGATGAGATTTGACGATAGAGTTACTGGAGATGTTAATCGATATGCTAAGCAGGCAAAAATTATTCATTTTGAGATTGATCCAGCAGAGGTTAATAAGAACATTAAGGTGGATATTGCTGTTTTGGGTGATGCTAAAAAATCTTTGAACAAAATCCTAAAAATTACTAACAAAAAAACTCATAAAAAATGGTTAAATGAATTCAATAAGCTTTATAAAATTGAATATGAAAAAGTTATTCATAATGATCTAAACCCTGTAAAAGATGGTTTGACTATGGGCGAAGTTATCAAAGAAATAAATCTTCAAACAAAAGGAAATGCAGCAGTTGTTTCAGATGTTGGCCAGCATCAAATGATTGCATGTAGATATTCCGATTTCAATATATCAAAAAGTAATATTACCTCAGGTGGATTAGGAACCATGGGGTTTGCATTACCGGCAGCAATTGGAGCTAAAATGGCATGCCCTGAAAGAGAAGTTGTTGCTGTTATTGGTGACGGAGGCTATCAAATGACGATTCAGGAATTGGGAACTGTTTTTCAAACTAAAGCCGCTGTTAAAATAGTTGTCTTAAATAATGATTTTTTGGGCATGGTTAGACAATGGCAGCAATTATTTTTTGATAAAAGATATGCTTCAACAGAAATGGTTAACCCTGATTTTGTAAAAATTGCGGAGGGTTACTATTTAAAAGCAAGAAGAGTTACTGAAAGAAAGGATTTGGCAGATGCTGTAGAGGAAATGATAAAATCTAATGAGCCCTATTTTTTAGAAGTTGTTGTTGAAAAAGAGGCTAATGTATTTCCTATGATTCCAACAGGCTCATCGGTTTCAGAAATTAGATTAAATTAATTATTTATGAGTGATAAATTAATAAAATATACTGTTTCAATTTACACAGAAAATAGTGTTGGTCTTCTCAATAGAATTTCTGCAATCTTTCAGAGAAGGCATATAAATATTGAAAGTTTTAATTCTTCAATAACAGAAATTAAAAACGTTCAAAGATGGACAATTCTTGTAATAACCTCTAAGTCATTTATTAAAAAAATTGTCGGACAGATTAATAAACAAGTTGAAGTTATTCAGGCCTACTATCATACTGACGAGGAGACAATTTATCAGGAATCGTGCTTGTTCAAAATAAAATCTTCATTGTTATTTGATGACCGACAGATTCAAAATATAATTAAAGAAAGTAACGCTATAATAGTAACGGTAAATCCTGAATTTTTTGTAATTGAAAAATCTGGCAGAACTCATGAGTTAGATGAACTTTATGAAAAATTAAATAAATATGGAATTTTACAGTATGTAAGATCTGCAAGAATTGCGGTAACCAAATCCTCTTTGATGATTTCAGAAAAACTTTCCAATTTTAAAAAATAATTAATATGAAGAACTATTTTAATTCACTAACTGAATCAGAGAAGAAGAAACAATTATCTAAGTGTAGATTTATGGATTTATCAGAGTTTGATGGTGATAACCAAATATTAAAAAATAAAGAAATTGTGATTGTGGGCTGTGGTGCCCAAGGTTTGAATCAGGGTTTGAATATGAGGGATTCTGGTTTAAAGATATCATATGCCTTACGTGAGGGTGCAATTACATCAAAAAGAAAATCATTTATAAATGCTACTAGCAATAATTTTAAAGTTGGAACTTACAGTGATTTAATTCCAGATGCTGATATGGTTATAAATTTGACTCCAGATAAAAACCACACGGATGTAGTTAATAGTGTAATGCCTCTAATGAAAAAAAATTCAATTCTTTCATATTCTCATGGTTTTAATATAGTTGAAGAAGGAATTAAAATAAGAGAAGATATAACCGTTATTATGGTTGCGCCTAAATGCCCAGGGACAGAAGTTAGAGAAGAGTTTAAAAGAGGATTTGGTGTACCGACATTAATAGCAGTTCATTCTGCAAATGACCCCAATAATCAAGGATTAGATTTAGCAAAAGCATATGCGTATTCACTTGGTTCACACAGAGCTGGTGTGCTAGAATCATCTTTCGTAGCGGAAGTAAAAAGTGATTTAATGGGAGAACAGACTATTTTATGTGGGGTTCTACAAACAGCATCTATATTATTATTTAATAAGATGGTAAATGGCGGAATTGAAAAGACATATGCCGCAAAACAAATTCAAAATGGTTGGGAGGTTATAACTGAGTCATTAAAGCACGGAGGCATTTCTAAAATGATGGATTCAATATCTGACGGTTCAAAAATTGAAGCAAACAGAATTGCGTTAGAACTAAAAGAGATAATGACGCCACTTTTTAAAAAGCATATGGATGATATAATGTCTGGAGAGTTTTCTAAAGTTATGATGCAAGATTGGAATAACGACGATAAAAAACTCCTATACTGGAGGGAGGAAACTGGTGAGACAGCATTCGAAAAAACACATTCAACCCAAAAGGTTATTTCTAATCATGAGTATTTTGAAAAAGGAATTGCCATGATAGCATTTATAAAATCGGGTGTAGAATTAGCTTTTGAAACAATGGTTGAAGCTGGTATCATTGACGAATCAGCATATTATGAATCTTTGCATGAATTACCCTTAATTGCAAATTTAGTCGCAAGAAAGAAATTATATGAAATGAACAGTATAATTTCTGATACAGCCGAATATGGATGTTACTTATTTGCAAATGAAGCAAAACCCCTATTAAAAAATTATGTTGGTAAATTAAGCTTATCCTCTTTAGGTGTAGAGCCTAATATTAATAAGGAAATTGATAAAGACTTACTTAAAAAAATTAACTTTGAAATAAATAATCATCCTATTGAAAAGATTGGACTAGAGCTTAGAAAATCTATGACAGCGATGAAAAATTTATTTTAGTGGGTAATTTTATCGGATTAAATGAAATAAAAAAAGCTAGCCAAATACTGCAGACAGTGGTTATTAAATCTCCTTTCAATAAAATTGAAAGTTATTCTCAAAAATATAATTCAAACATATTTTTTAAAAGGGAAGATTTACAAGAAGTAAGGTCATTTAAGATAAGAGGTGCTTTTAATAAAATTTCATCTTTAAATCAATCTCAAGTAATAAACGGAATAGTTTGTGCTAGTGCTGGAAATCACGCTCAAGGTTTTGCTGTTAGTTGTAGTACTCTAGGTTATAAGGGGAAAGTATTTATGCCTATAACTACTCCAAATAAAAAAATTGAACAAGTAAAAAAATTTGGAAAAACTAATGTTGAGGTTGTTTTGTATGGTGAAAACTTTACTCAAGCTTATGAAAAAGCGTTAGAGGAATGTGATAAATACGATAAGACTTTTATTCATCCTTTTGATGATAAAAAAGTGATTGCAGGACAGGCTACATTATTTTTAGAAATAATTAATCAATTTAATGATCATCTTGATTATCTATTTATACCAATTGGAGGTGGTGGATTAATTTCAGGCGCAATAAATGTTTTCAAGCAACTAAGTCCTAAGACAAAAATTATAGGAATTGAACCTAAAGGAGCCCCGTCAATGTCCAAATCTATTAATAAAAATAAGTTAATTACTTTGAGTAAAATTGATGGTTTTGTTGATGGAGTTGCGGTTAAAAAAGTTGGCAATTATAGCTTTGATTATTGTAAAGAACATTTAGATGATTTAATAATTTTAGATGAGAATGAAATTTGTAATTCCATTTTAGAACTAAAATCATATGAAAATATTATTGCTGAACCAGCAGGTGCAATGTCAAGTGCTGCTCTAAGACATTACAGACATAAAATCATAAATAAAAATATTGGTTGTGTAATTTGTGGAGGTAACAATGATAATTCACGAATGCCTGAAATAATAAAAAGAGCTGATATTTGGAAATCTAATAATCTAAAAAACTAATTTTTTCTTGCTGTCCAGTGAAATGAAAGTATTTTTCTAAAACCAATAATGATATAAGATTTTCTCTGCAATTATTTTTGAACTGCTTAACATAATTATTAGCATTTTTGATAATCCTTTTACTTTTTTCAGCATTCTTAATGTAGTATTCAATTTTACTTTCCAAATCTGAATAATCTTCCTTTATTTCAATATAATGCTTTTCTGGAATTAGCTTATTTTCCATAAACCAAGATTCAATTTTAGGCCTGGGCATCACAGCTATTGAATTTGATGACATTACCCATTTTAGATTTGTAGCAACATCAACTCCCTCTACACACATAACAAATTTATATTTTAAGTGTTCTTCTATTGATATTTTATTTTTAAGCCATTCTGGGTGTGGAGTATTTTTATTTATTGCTCCAAGGTCGCATAACTGATTATTAAAGTACATTTTAAAAAAATCAATTCTTTTTTTATGCTTTTTAGTTATAGCAGACCTTCCAATTAGTTTATTGATTTTATTATCAAATTCATTACAATCATTTGTATATGTAAAATGTCTTATTTTATTTAGCTTGAGCAAAATTGAATTTTGATTATTTTCATTGATTGGTCTACTTTTTACAATCGATGGGATATTAGGGCTATGAGTGATATCTCCAAATAGCATTTTTAACTTTAATCTTTTATCAAAGAATCTAGTATAATTGTAAGTATCAAAAAAATAGGTTCTATGGAAGTTTTTAATTTTAAAATTATTAAGACTTGCAACATCCCTATTTAGTTTACTTTTTTTGTTTAGTTTGTTATAATAGTTTACCCTGTTTTTTATATATTCATAATCAAAATTAGATAGAGAGTTTAATTTCTTTTTTAAACTATTTCTATAAATAAAATCAGGGATCAATAAGCCTAAATAATTTAATAAATAATACTTCTGTTTATTGTTGCGATGTTTAATACTTGAAAGCATCAAAAAAGATAATTAATAAATTTCAAACATAGTGATTTATTTTTTTGGAATGTAAATTGATACGTAGTAAATTTATAACTATGGAATTTAAATTTAATCAGATACCACAAGAGTTTGAGATAAAAGATGAAATTAAACAGGATAATTATCTGGTTAACGGAAATTTAGTTAAATGGGATGGTGAATTTTCACCTGTTTATTCTACAATTTCATCAACCCCTAAATATAAGCCTACTATACTTGGGGAAATACCAAGTTTGGGCAAGAATGAAGCCATTCAGGCGTTAGACTCTGCGTGTAATGCATTTGATAAAGGAAAGGGTTTATGGCCAACAATGAAGGTTGTTGATCGCATTAGAGCTATGGAAAACTTTGTTGAAGAAATGAAGCAGAAAAGAGATATAGTTGTTAAGTTGTTAATGTGGGAGATTGGAAAAAACTATACTGATTCCCAAAAAGAATTTGATAGGACCGTAGATTATATATACGAT
>MDTB01002664.1_pt1 | contig 15178 bp, 12 predicted proteins | sample 811161 | NCBI WGS metagenome assembly MDTB01 (sample SAMN05326650, study PRJNA326480) | marine metagenome | isolation source: seawater | place: Mediterranean Sea | collected 2009 | reverse complement strand
TGTAAGAGGTTTGCAACCAATGAAGTTGCAAGTTCAGTAATTTTACTCTGATCATTTAAGTTTATACAAAAACCATCAAATGTTGTGTTTTCTGAAAATATGTCTACATTGTCATTCGCATGATTTGTAGCGGTGGTTTGCTCATTAAGTTGTGTGTGTATTTTTTTACGTTCATTTTCATAACGAGACACAAACGATATGTAATTAGGATTCTGATTATTTTCATTTTCCAGATCTAAACTGTCTCCAAATTGTGCTTTTGCGCCTAAATTTTTTAATAGATCGCAAGCTTCTTTATGGCTAACTGATACCCCAAGCGATGTACTAGGGTTGCTCTTATTAACTTTCAAGTTATCGTTTGTAGTTAAGACTTTTTTCCAATAAGATGTCCAGGCGGTTTTTTGCGGACCTTCTGAATGATTAAAGCGTTCAAAGTTTTTTCCCCCATCATGCTCAATCCTTAATTTTCGAACACATTTGTGAAATGCATACATATTTTGAACTAAAACCTCTGTATTAAGATTTATTTTTCCGTTACCTTGTAATTGTTCTTTATAAACATGTTGTGCAATATCATTGAGTAAATCGGTTTCATTTTTTGCCTTTCTGGCTATTTCGTCAAAGGGCTCACCGGCTGCATTGCAGAGAGTTTTAATTGCGTTAAAAACAGCATTGGGTTTATCCAAATCAAATGCAATTTTCATTAATTCATGATTTATTCCTGATAAAACAATTTTTGTTACGTTGTTCCGCTTTTCAATATTTAACCCGGCAACTGGTTTTTGAATAGGCAAATTTACAGGTTCCATGTCGCCCCCTTTATTCTATATTATCGATAAAAATAACCATCAATTAACTTAAGCGCTTGTCACTCATGATGTTCTCTTTTAAAATTAATTAACAGGAGGACGTCATGTCAGAATCGAAACGAATTGTTAATTTTAGTGCTGGACCTGCAGCTATTCCAGAACCCGTTTTAATTGAAGCGCAACAGCAGCTGGTTAATTATAAAGGTGCTGGATTATCCCTAATGGAAATGTCTCATCGCTCAAAAGAATATGATGAGGTTCATGAATCTGCACTATTAAATGTACGTCGCCTTCTTAGTGTGCCTGATAATTATAGTGTTTTATTTCTTCAAGGTGGTGCTTCTCAGCAATTTGCCATGGTTCCTATGAATTTATGGTCTCCCAACCAACCTGTTGATATGATTCATACCGGAAGCTGGACAAAAAAAGCGATTGGTGAACTCAAAAAAGGGTACTCCCATCACGTTATTGCATCCAGTGAAGATCAAAACTTTTTATCACTTCCAAATTTGGATGACATTACCTATAATTCAGCCAGTTCCTACACGTATATGTGTTCAAACAACACCATTTTTGGCACTCAGTTCCAATCGTTTCCAACGAATGCATTGTCGCCATTGGTGGTTGATATGTCCTCTGACATTTTATCACGAGAATTGGATATCTCTAATTTTGGATTAATTTTTGCAGGTGCTCAAAAAAATATTGGGCCATCGGGTGTTACATTGGTAATCATTCGAAATGATCTATTGGATCGATCAAATGATTCTATTCCAAACTTTTTTAATTACAATACACATGTTGCTGCAAATTCTTTATATAATACCCCACCAACATTTGGTATCTATATGGCCAATTTAGTATTTGAGTATTTATTAGAGAATGGTGGATTAGCGGCACAAGAAAAGCGCAATATCGAAAAAGCTAACATTTTATATCACGCGATTGATAATAGTGATTTATTTTATTGTCCAGTTCCTGAAAAAGATCGCTCAAAAATGAATGTTGTTTTTCGACACAAGGATCATGATGAGAACATTGAGACGTCATTTATTTCTGCTGCAAAAACAGCGGGCTTTGATGGTATTAAAGGGCACCGTAGTGTGGGTGGCTTAAGAGCATCCATTTATAATGCTCAATCTAAACATAACATTGAACAGTTTGTTACCTTTATTCATTCATTCACAGCAGCGGCTTTAACTCAACAATCCTTATAATTTTGTTAAACAGTATGTTTGATTAATGGCCATTTTTTTAAAGATGTTCGCATCGCATGCACCCAATCGTGCCATTCAAACTCAAACGTACCAATTGAATTAGGAACGCCTAAACAATGAGAGGTGTTGATATTTTTAACAGGTACTACCCGCATTTGAGGCACTTTTTTGAACCGTTTAATATATCTTCGTTGTTCTTTTGAAAATTCGTTTGGATAATATAAAATTAATCCCTTGGAGTGACTCTCAATCACGAGATCATAAAATTCAGGTAAACATTCAAAGGTTAAAGGGCGAACTAAAAAAGATACGGTGCATCTCCCCTTTAGTTTTTTTAGTGCGCTATAAAACCAGTCAAAATATAACCGACCACAAAACTCATTAAAATCTGTTTTTATAGGCGACGGGCACCATATCACCAATTCATCGATAAAATAATTTAATTCATTTAACGGCATATCATTGATAAAGTGATTGGTCCAAAGTCGAATCTTTAGTTTTTTATGTTTTGCGACTTTTAAACTACTCAGGAAATGTGAATTTAAGTACGGGTTTCCACCATAAATATTCACAATATCTCCTGGCTTCGCTGATTGTATTGACTTACTTAATGGCTCTGATTGTGTGGCTAAATCACACGACACACACACATACTCACATGTTGGCTCTAAATAACATTGATGCTGCTGAAAGCGATTCAAATGGAGCATGATTTATTTTAGATGATCTCAGAACGTGCTGCAACTGTATGCTAGAATTTTAATTCGGCTTCGTTTATACTAAAGTCTATGCAATTTAGTTGGAATAATCGTTTACAATGTGAATCCGTTTCAGAAGATCTTGTGGGTCAAACCATTTGTGTGGCAGGTTGGGTTGATACCACCCGAGATCATGGCCACCTACTATTTATCCATTTACGTGATCGATCAGGTACATTACAAATTGTTTGTGATGAAAATTTGAATCAAGGTATTTATAAGCTATCTAAAACATTACGTTCAGAGTTTGTCATTAAAGTTAATGGGACTGTTCAAATGCGTTCTAAAGAAACCATTAATAGCGGCATGTTATCTGGTACGATCGAATTAATTGCAACGACGATTGAAATTTTAAGTAAAGCTAAAACACCGCCATTTATGGTATCGGAAAAAGCGACTGAAATGGCACTTGATGTTGATGAAGATATTCGACTTACATATCGATATTTGGATTTACGTCGCCAAACAATGCAACAAACGATTATCGGTCGGTCAAATATTATCAACGCCATGCGAACAACACTTAATGATGCTGGTTTCTTGGATATTGAAACCCCATTTTTAACAAAAAGTACACCTGAGGGTGCCAGGGATTATTTAGTTCCATCAAGAACCCATCAAAATAAATTTTTCGCACTTCCACAATCGCCTCAATTATTTAAACAATTGCTGATGATGAGCGGTTTTGAACGTTATTATCAAGTTGCTCGTTGTTTTCGAGATGAAGATTTAAGGCCTAACCGTCAACCGGAATTTACACAGTTGGATTTAGAAGCTTCATTTGTTAACGAAGCTGATATTATGACCATTACAGAATCGCTTATTCAATCGGCTTTTCAGGCAAACAATATCAAGATTTCTCACCCGTTTCCTCATATAACTTATGCCGATGCTATGACTCTTTATGGAACTGATGCGCCTGATCTTAGGTATGGTATGACGTTTGGTGATGTAACAACCATTTTTAAATCGTGTGGATATAAAATTTTTCAATCAATTGCTTCTTCAGGAGGTGCCATTAAAGGATTTTCTCTTCCGGGCCTTGCTGACCAATTAAGTAAAAATATGTTGCAAAATGATTTAGCAAATAAAGCAATAAAAGCTTGTGGGGGTAAAGGGTTGACCTGGATGAAAGTGCTTGAAAATGATCAATTTGAGTCTAATATTGTTCAATTCTTTTCTCAAGATGAGTTATTACTAGCGAGAAAAGCAGTCGATGCCAAAGTTGGTGATGTTATGGTATTTGTTGCTGATTCTGACCTTGATGTTGTCAACCAAGTGTTAGGGCGATTTCGAGTTATGATGGCGGATCGATTTAATTTAATTCCTGAAGATACTTTTTCGGCATGTTGGGTCACTGAATTCCCATTATTTGAATTAAATGATGGTCAATTAACTAGTTTGCATCATCCGTTTACAAAACCCTCATCGTCACTTCATGATAATATGTCACAAGATGAAATTTTAGCTGTAACAGCCAATGCATATGATATTGTTATCAACGGACAAGAAGTTGGTGGCGGAAGCCTTCGTATTCACGATTCGAAAGAGCAAGCTCACATATTTAAATTGTTAAATTTATCAGAGGATGACATTGATCAAAAGTTTGGTTTTTTTGTAGATGCGCTGTCCTATGGAACGCCACCACATGGTGGATTGGCCATTGGTATTGATCGTTTGGTTTCTATTATTTTAAATACCCCATCCATTCGTGACGTTATAGCATTTCCTAAGAATCGTGTTGCTTATTGCCCTCTCTCTAAAGCGCCAAGCACTGTTGATACGGGACAGTTGGATGATCTAAACATTCAACATAAAGCCCCTCTTGAAGATCTTATTGAGTCCTGATGCGGGTTCATGCGCTCCCTAAATTTTCTTGGGCACTAACACCATATAGACGCGCGTTTTGGTTTGGTATCATTGCCAGCATTTCAAACAAAGTTTTGGATTTAATGCCACCATTGCTTGTTGCCTGGGTTATCGATACCGTTGAAGGCAGCACACCGGATTGGATCACCGCTATATTACCCAATAACTCGGCCTGGACAGTGGCCATATTTTTGTCTCTACTAGGTGTTCTTATTTTCTTTTTTGAAAGTGTTACACAATGGGTCTACCAACGACAGTTTCAAACCACAGCGCAGCACGTTCAACATGATATTCGCTGCCATGCCTACCAGCACTTACAACAACATGATATGGCATTCTTTGAAAACCAACGTTTGGGGCAGCTCATTGCTATTGTTAATGATGATGTTAATCAGATGGAGCGCTTTTTAAACACTGTTTTTAATGAATGCATTCAGCTGGTGGTACTTTGTGCGTTTACACTGATTGTTATGGGAACAACCTGCTGGCAATTAGCGCTATTTTCCATAATTCCTCTTCCAATTGTTATTATAGGCAGTTTGATTTATCAACGGTATATATCGCCCTACTATCAGACCATTCGCTACACGGTTGGAGAGTTGGTCGCACGACTTGAAAATAACTTATCTGGTATTGCGGTTATCAAAAGTTTTACAGCTGAAACATTTGAATTTGACAGAGTTTCATCGGCTTCAAATGATTATCGACAAGCAAATATAAAAGCCATTAATATTAGTACCCTTTACGTTCCAATTATTCGGATGGTTATTGCCTTTGGTTTTGCTGGGGTATTACTTTTGGGAAGTTATTGGGTTTTATCTGGAAATGACATTATCACCATTGGCGAGTTGGTTTTATTTTCAATGTTAATTCAACGCTTATTGTGGCCACTGACCCGACTCGGGGATGTTTTTGATGAATATGAACGTGCCAATGTTAGCGCTAAACGATTGCTCGATTTACTTAATAATCAACCACAAATTGTAAGCCCCGATCCAGCTCAAACAATTCAAAATGATCAAACGCCAATTGCATTTTCCAATGTTCATTTCAATTATGTTGATCAAGTGCCTGTCTTAAATAATGTCACATTTGAAATAAAGAGTGGTCAAACCATTGGACTTGCTGGCTCCACTGGCTCTGGAAAATCGACCATTGTTAAATGTTTACTTCGACTTTACGATGTCAATTCAGGTTCGATTTCAGTCAATCATCAAGATATAACAACCCTTGACCTAACACATCTGAGGCAACTGATTGCGCTTGTCAGCCAAGACATCTACTTATTTCATGGCAGCATTAAGGAAAACATTGCCTATGGTACACCGAATTCAACAAATGATTCCGACATAATTAATGCTGCAAAAATGGCCGAATTACACCAATTTATTGCGTCATGTCCGAACGGTTATGATAGTATCATTGGTGAAAAAGGAATCAAATTGTCCGGTGGGCAACGTCAACGGCTGAGTATCGCACGGGCAATTTTAAAAAATGCCCCTATCATGATTTTTGATGAAGCTACAAGTTCTGTTGATACGGAAACTGAACGTGCAATAAAGCAAAATTTAGCCGACTTAACCAAAGGTAAAACAGCATTGATTATTGCACATCGATTATCCACTATTCGAAATGCCGATGCGATTTATGTTTTAAATCATGGGTCAATTACTGAGTCAGGCACCCATGATGAGCTTATCAAGGCAAACGGTGACTATTATGATTTATGGACAGTTCAAACTGGCGATCTTTAATCAGAAACACCCGTCCAATTGGAGCCACGGTACTCACTCCAACTATTTTTGTAATTAACATTATATTTTGAATCTAAAGTTAGGCGATTTATATAGTGATACCGACTAATAATAATATCAAGAAAGCCGTCCTGATCAATGTCTTTAATTGCAGGTGTTGCATAAGCACCGGATGACAGTGGTTCAGAAACAATGTCTTTAAGGTCATTACTTACCACTAATAATCGTGGCTGACGGTCGGTACACGTTAATAAGATAATATCATCTAATTGATCATTATCAATATCGCCAATGAGGGGTGATGAGGCGCCATTACAAAACCCCGTCTTTTTCTGAAAAATACGTTGGCCCGATACGCCATCAAATATAAATAAACTTGCTGAATCATATTGAGGCCATATGCCGCGTGAAAAAACACTCACGACATCACGATACGGCTTTCCTTTCAATTGAATCATAGCCACAGATGAATAAGATTCGTATTCTTTACCTACTGTTGCTTGCCAAACAACATCACCAGATATTGCATCCAATTTGAAAATATCACCATTCATTGTATTGCTAATGACAAAAGAACGATTGTTTTCTCTAATTAACAAAGGTGATGATATTGCCCCTTTATTTGGAATTTTCACAGACCAATGAAGCTGTCCAGTTATTATATCTTGTGAAAAAAAGAAGCCATCTTTTCGTTCACCACCCGATCCATAAATAATCCGATGTGACCCATTATGAACAAAATATATTGGGACACTCCAACTTTCACGATCAAATGGAACAGGAAAAGACGATAAAATATTGCCATTTAAGGATGAAATTAAGTACACCATACCACCCGGGCCTTCTTGATTTAAGAATATTTTTGTCATAAGCGTGTCGTAAGAATAATATAAGATTGTATCTCTAGAAATTGTTCTTGGTTCACAGTTATTACCTTGACATATTTTAAACTTAAATACGTCATTACTTGAATTGTTGACTAACTCTTGAAGAATTTGTTGGATGTTCCCTTTATTATAAAGATCAACTATTATTTCATTGGTTTCCAGATCAGATATCGTAATTTCTCTGGTATTATTGGCTAAACCACCTTGAATAACAACGATATCACGATGTCCATCACCATCAATATCAGCGACTGGTGTTGGGGAATTAAAATTACAGGGCAACATGGTTACCGTTGGATTTTGTTCCGATAATTTCCAAATGATTTCGCCATTTTTTCCATCCAACATATAAAAATCAGTGAATCGACCCGATGCTGTTGTATCAACGATACCGTCTCCTGTAATATCGATTAGAACAGGCGTTCCGTAAGGTGACTCAGGAACAGTTGTACGCCAAATGATCTCGCCTGATACGCCGTCAATTGCATTCATCGCTGATTCTCCTTTTTCAGCCCATTCAAACCCAGACCCAATTATAATATCCAAAACTTGATCGTTATTTACATCGGCTAAACGGGGAGAGCCCACGCCCACCTGTTCAATTTGAGATTCCCACAATGTAGACATCAATTGGTTTTTACTTTTTGGTTGTACAAGAAATAAAATACCAACAACGAATGTTAAGAAAAGTGCTAAAATTACTTTTGAATTAATGCCAGAGAACATTAACCAATGGTTTTTTGTTTTAAATACTCACGATTCATACGTGCAATATTTTCAACTTTTATTTCTTTTGGACAAGCTGCTTGACATTGATAGGCATTTGAACACCCACCAAAGCCCTCTTTATCCATTTGATCAACCATATCAACCACACGTTTTCGCTGCGCGTCGCCTTGTGGTAACATCGACAAATGAGATACCTTGGCTGCAACAAAAAGTGATGCTGATGCATTTGGACAGGCGGCAACACAGGCTGAACAACCAATACAAGCAGCCGCTTCAAAAGCTAAATCCGCTTTTTTCTTTTCAATCGGCGTGTCATTAGCTTCAGGTGCACTGCCTGTTTTTACAGAAATGTACCCACCTTTGGCAATGATACGATCAAATGCTGTCCGGTCAATCACTAGATCTTGTATAACAGGTAATGACTTGGAGCGAAAAGGCTCAATAACAATTGTATCCCCATCATTAAAAGACCGCATATGAAGTTGACACAAGGTAACGCCAGATACAGGACCATGAGCGACGCCATTCACCATTGCACCACAGGATCCACAAATGCCTTCTCTACAATCATGATCAAATGCAATTGGAAGTTGATCCTTTAACGTCAGTGTTTCATTGATCACATCTAGCATTTCTAAAAATGACATATTTACATTAATTTCTTTTGCTCGATAAACCTCAAAATGACCTTTGTCATTTGGGTTTTTTTGTCGCCACACTTTTAATGTTAAATTAATTGAATCCGACATTACTTGTAACTCCTTTGTGATAAAGGCACATCCTTAAATTTTAACTCTTCGATGTTAAGCTTCGCGCTTTTACCATTGTTGTACTCCCAGGCTGATGAAAAGCAGAAATCCTCATCATTTCGTCTTGCTTCACCCTCTTCAGTTTGATGCTCTGTTCGAAAATGGCCGCCACATGATTCTTCACGATGTAATGCATCTTCACACATTAATTGGCCAAATTCCAGAAAATCCGCAACACGACCTGCTTTTTCCAATGTTGGGTTAAACGAACCGTCACCAGGAATATTAACGTTGTTCCAAAAATCTTCTCTAATTTCAGGAATTTTCTTTAACGCCTCGTCAAGACCTTCCTTACTTCGAGCCATTCCACACTTATCCCAAACCAAAAGACCGAGTTCACGATGATAGTAGTCAACTGTTTTCGATCCTTTTACATTCATTAATTTGTTGATTCTAGATTGCACATCATTTATGGCTTCGTCAAACTCTGGAGCATCGGTTGTAACAACACCTAACTCATTTGAACCGAAGTAATGACCAATTGTATTCGGAATAATAAAATAACCATCAGATAACCCTTGCATTAACGCCGATGCACCTAACCGATTTGCACCATGATCTGAAAAGTTTGCTTCTCCAAGAACATGTAAACCGGGTATTGAACTTTCCAAATTGTAATCTACCCATAAGCCACCCATTGTATAATGTACAGCTGGGTAAATCATCATCGGAGATTGATAAGGATTTGTACCTGTTATTTGTTGATACATATCGAATAGATTTCCATACCTGGCTTCGATTGCTTCTTTACCTAAACGCTTAATGGAATCCTCAAAGTCTAAGTATACAGCTAAGCCACCTTTAATTCCTTTGCCAAGATCCGTTTGCTCTTTAGCATTACGTGATGCTAAATCACGTGGGACAAGATTACCAAAACTTGGGTATTTTCGCTCCAAATAATAATCACGCTCATTTTCTGGTATTTGAGAAGGATCTCTGTGATCACCAGGTTTTAAGGGTACCCAAACTCGCCCATCATTTCGTAAACTTTCACTCATTAGAGTTAATTTTGATTGATAATCACCCTTCACAGGGATACAAGTTGGGTGAATTTGTGTATAGCAAGGATTTGCAAAATAAGCACCTTTTTTATGTGCTCGCCACGTAGATGTTACATTGCACGCCATCGCATTGGTTGATAAATAAAAGACATTTCCATAGCCTCCTGTTGCCAACACAACTGCATCTGCAGCATGTTTTTCGAGCTCACCCGTTAATAAATTACGAACAATAATTCCACGGGCTTTGCCATTCACAATTACAATATCCATCATTTCAGAACGCGTGTGGAGTGTTACTGTTTTATTTTCTACTTCTTTCATCATGGCTTGATAAGCACCTAATAATAATTGTTGGCCAGTTTGACCTTTGGCATAAAACGTTCTCGATACCTGAGCACCACCAAACGACCGATTATCTAAAAGACCACCATATTCTCGGGCGAATGGCACCCCTTGTGCAACACAATGATCAATAATTTTAACTGAGTTTTCCGCCAATCGGTGAACATTTGATTCTCTTGCCCTAAAGTCACCACCTTTAACTGTGTCATAAAATAATCGCTGCACACTATCGCCATCGTTACAATAATTTTTTGCAGCATTAATTCCACCCTGAGCAGCAATACTGTGCGCTCGTCTGGCTGACTCGTGATAGGTAAATGTATGGACATTGTATCCTAACTCTCCGAGACTTGCCGATGCAGATGCGCCAGCTAGCCCGGTACCTACAACAATGATTTTGATTTTTCGTTTGTTGGCTGGATTAACCAATTTCATTTCAAATTTATGTTTTTCCCATTTTTCAGAAACTGGTCCTGAAGGTTCATTTGATTTTAATTTAACCACTTATTTACCTCATTTCTAAAATTTAAACATTATGTAAATGGGGATTGAGCTAAACCCCACAGTAATTGCCACACCTAATACTTTACTAGCTAATACAAAATGTTTCATATTTGATTGAGACATGATTCCAAAGGTTTGAAATACACTTTGAAACGCATGATACATATGTAGACCCACACTCATCATTGCGATAATGTAAAGAATTGCGTGAACAGGGTCATTAAGCGTATTGACAACCAACCCATATAATCCCAAATCTACACCATTAATTATACCGACTTTATCGGCAAGTGAAAAATCCAATAGATGGAAAATAATATAGATTAAAATAATCGTGCCTGATAATGGCATTAGTTGAGTAGATAACGAACTTTCAGATCGATGGTTTTGATATTTATAATAACGATTTACTCTTGCTTTTCGATTGGTAATCACTAAATTCATTGTAAACCCAATATGAGCTACAAAAGACGCTAATATGCCAAGTCTCATGACCCATAATAAATTTCCTAAATCATGTAAGAACTTCGCATAGCCATTGAATTTTTCTGGACCTGAATAAATTAGAAAATTCCCTGATAAATGTGCTATTACAAACCCCACCATTGCCAACCCCGTGATTCCGACAATTTGTTTTTTTTGTATGGTTGATAGCTTTAACATGTAACCTCCTAAACAGCTAAGAGAATCTTATCACATAATTCCTTCACATCGTTAGCTGATTTATGAAGGGCTGTTTTACTCTCATCTCTTAGTTCAATTTCAACAATTCTTTCGACACCATTTTTATTTAAAATAACAGGGACGCCGCAATAAACATCGCTTAGTCCGTATTCACCATTTAAGTATGCGCAGGCTGGAACTAATTGATTTGAATCCAATAAAATGGCCTCTGCCATCGCCACTGATGACGCGGATGGTGCGTAATATGCTGATCCTGTTTTTAAATATTTAACGATTTCAGCACCGCCATGCTTTGTTCGCTCGTTTATCTTATCAATTGTTTCAGTAGATAATAATTGATCGATTGGTATACCATTTACTGTTGAGTATTCGGGAACTGGAACCATTGAATCTCCGTGACCACCGAGTACCATTGCTCTAACATCTTTAATTGAACAGTTTGCCTCTTCAGCAATAAAACAAGCATATCGAGATGAGTCTAATACACCTGCCATTCCTACAACGCGCTCAGCTGGTAATCCAGACTTTTTCCAAGCCAGAAATGTCATGGCATCCAATGGATTTGATACAATAACATAGATGGCATTTGGTGATTTATCCACTGTTTGTTCAACAACGCTGGTCACAATTTTTGCATTTGTCGCTAATAAATCATCACGTGACATGCCCGGTTTTCGAGCAATACCTGCAGTAACAATAATGACATCTGAATCTGTTGTTTGATCATAATTATCAGAGCCAATAATTTTTGTATCAAACCATTCGGTTGCAGCAGATTGCATCATATCAAGCGCTTTTCCTTGAGCTAACCCCTCTACAATATCAACTAAAACCACATCGGCTAATTGCTTTTCTACAATACGTTGTGCAGCTGTTGCTCCTACATTTCCTGCGCCTACCACAGTTACCTTTTGTCGTGCCATAAGATTTCTCCTTAAAAATAATAACTCCTTTATATTAACGAATTATTTAATCTAAGGCAATTTAAAGCACAAACTTACTTCTAATAAAATAAATAACGGTTATTTATTAAGGACTTGAGGCAATATTTTTTCACATGAACGTCCAATAACATACCCGCCCATACCAATTTGTAATAATGTCCACGCTTCATTTGCTAAACGAAACGCTAAAATTCCAAAACTATCACAAACCACTAAGCATAAAAACGTCAGCATGGTGATTGGGCGCCAATTTCGTTGAAGCCAAGATTGACCATTCACTTCTGAATTAATAATGCTTGATTTAGACTGAATCATTTGTTTTTCATAATCCAAGACACGCAATTGAATATTTGATTCAAGTTTGGCCATTTCTTTTTTAATGGTGAACTTTTCCTCCTCGCTTGTATGTAAATCATCCACAATCTGTGATACGGGGCGAAATAACTCACCCACCATATTCATAATTGACATTATTAACCCTCCTTTATGACTTTTAAATATAGCATACAATTGATGGATATAAGAACTAGAAAAATAATGCATGTTCTCGCCATTTTTCACTTGCGTTTGCATATAATATCCCCCATCACTTTGGTTTCCGTCACGGCTATCATTTGCAATATTAAGTTACTGTTATTTTAAAAGTTATTATATTTAAGCTAAAAAATAATACCTGTTGAAATACCATGCTGGTTATTAATGTTAGCTACATAGCTTACTTTTCAAATGGATGCACCTCAACAATGAAATCGATCAAAATGACCAATCTCACTTAAACATTGTTTTTTTTATTTTGAATTTTTAATATATATTCATGGGCTTTATTTTAACAAGCTTATTCATGTTAACGCTAATTGCTTATGGGCATGGTGATCAGGTGCTTACGCAATCATTTGGATTTTATGCAGGGCTCATGCATCCAATCAAAGGACTGGATCATTTAATTGCAATGGCTTGTGTCGGTATGATTAGTTCTCGAATTGGTAAAACGGCGATCTGGCAAATTCCATTATGCTTTGTTCTTGTTATGGCAATTGGTTGTATATTGGGATTTTATGGCGATCAATATGCTTTTATTGAGCCTCTAATTTCTTTATCTATTATTATTTTTGGACTTTTATTAATTGTTCCAACCCGTGTATCACTTCTATTAACATTTTTAACCGTTGGATTATTTGCAATCGTTCATGGGTATGCCCACGGTAAAGAAATGCCATTATTTGTATTACCAGAAATTTATATTACTGGGTTTGTGGTTGCTACAACACTGATTCATATTTTAGGGGTTATGATTGGGGAAGTATTTAATCGCATTCCTTATTCAACGGCTGTTTATAAGATAATAGGCGCTAGTCTATTCATTTTAGGGTGTTACTTAATATTTGGTTAAATTAAATCCAAAACGTTTTCAGGAGGACGTCCAATGACGGCTTTATCTTGAGAAACCAATATTGGTCGTTCAAGAAGTATTGGGTTATTTTCAATAATATCGGCCCACTCTTCAATTGAAAACTCATCAGTCCCAAGCGCTTTGTAAGCCGGCTCATTCTTTCGGATAAATTCGCTAGGGTGACGCCCTAACTTTTTGGATAATTCAACGACTTCTTCTGAATCTATACCGTCTTTTAAATATAATTTAATTGTTACTTGAATCCCATTAGATTTAAGTAAATCTAATGCTTCACGACTTTTTTTACAACGTGGATTATGATAGAACAGCATACGTTTATTTTAATCTTTTATCGATACAAAACCAACTAACAGCCTAAATTATTTACTACCTTACCGTTATCAAGGCGAATTGAATTTTTTTATAAAAATATTATTATTTATTATCAAGAGTGCTAAAATCAATCAGCTTCCGACTATTATTTCTAGCCAGCTTTTTCGAAGATTGACTTGATGGATCCGGAGATTCTTTTAATGGCACTTTGGTATTGCGATCATTAACAGCTGATTTCGTCTTATCAGATTGTGACCCTTTAAAGCATCGATTAAGAAACGACTGGCTATTTGTTGTATCCGTTTTAGCGTATTTAGCCTCTTTTTCTTTTTTATCAAGCATATAAGCGTTCAGAGATTTCAAGAATTTTTCAATTGAATCATGAGATTTAAGAATAAATGGAATTGTTTCGTTTTTATTTAATTCCGTATTAATTAACGATTTAATTTGTGTTAATGTTTCTTGTCTTAATTCATAATAAAACGAAGTTTTAGGATCATTATCATTTTTCTTAAAAGAAAATATATCACCAAGATTTAAACGGCGAGGTTGCTCAGCAGGCTTACTTCCGCCACGATAAAACTTTCTATCATACAATCGAATTTCCCAATCACGATCTTCTTGAGTAAATATGGTTTTTTTATGATTGTGAACTTTTGTTGTTGTTGATTTATCAGAAGCTTTAATTGATTTAAACTTTATATTAGAAACGTAAGGATAACTATTTTCATCTAAACTAAATGTAAAAAGTAATGACTCTGGTTTAATTGCATAATGCGCCTCTTTGTAATTCAGTTCATTTTCTAACAGTTTTTTAATGCACATATAAAGTTCCTCTGAAAACGTGTTTTTTAGGACTGTTAATGTCCCTTGATTGGCAATGCCATATTTTTGCACACTGGGATCTTTATCATTTAATTGTGTTTTAACTACGTTTAATAACTGTTTAAACGTTATGTTCTGTATGTTCTGCATATTAATCTTTTCGCCTTCGAACAATAATCCATCAAATGTAAGCTTTTGTTTAAATTCTTCGGAAATGTAATCGCTTATCTTCACTTGTTTTGCTGATTTTTCCGCTTGATTCTTTTCAAGCTCACCTTCGACGTTAGATAATTGACCTGCATTAATAATTAATCCTAATAAAG
>MDTB01054145.1_pt1 | contig 15179 bp, 10 predicted proteins | sample 811161 | NCBI WGS metagenome assembly MDTB01 (sample SAMN05326650, study PRJNA326480) | marine metagenome | isolation source: seawater | place: Mediterranean Sea | collected 2009 | reverse complement strand
TCGAGGACTTTGTAGAGAAGAATCCCAAGTTTGCAGTTAAAATGATTCGTAATCTTGGTCGTCGCTTATGTCGAATGAATGCCGTGGCAATCAAAGGAAATACCAGAAATGACTTTTTACGAAATATCAGCGGGCAATCTGATGAGGTTGAGGAAGAAGAACCAGTCAATCTGCTTGTGGTTGACGATAAGCCTATGATTTTTTCCCAAATCAAGGAGTTTACAGAGGAACCCGGGTGGAAAGTTTCGGGAGTTTCTGATGTGGAAGATGCAATCCTGTTATCGGAGTCAGAGGATTTTTCAGCCATTATAATAAGTTGTTCTCTGCCAAGCGATGGAGCCGTAGAGCTTAGAAGGAAACTAAAGACCAATCCTCGTTCATCCACCACTCCGGTAGTTGGCATGCTCGTGAAGGGGGATGACTTTGCTTTCAAGAAAGCATCAGATGCAGGTTTTTCAGATTTTGTTTCAAAGCCGCTGGATAAGAACAAGGTGGTATCCAGGCTTTATGAAGTTCTCAAGCTCGATCCTTCTGATCAATACTTTAATGTCGATCACAACATTTTATTTTTCCAAGTTCCTGCTGTAATGACCTCTGAATTGTTTGAAGATATCAAGAGCAGTTTTTCCTCTCGCATTCGTTCCACCATAAATGATGGCATCGAAACGGTTGTAATGAATTTAACCTTACTTGAAGATGTTGGAGAGGATGCAGTTGAACTTGTGGGTGGGTTTGCCGAATTGATTGAAGAAATGGGAAGCCCGTTCAAGCTTGGTTTTGTGGTTGAGGGAGAGGATGCTGATATGTGGCTAAACCTTGAAGGTTGCGAGGAGGCTGAGGTGTTCAAATCAGTTGAAGAAGCTATTGATCAGTTTTCAGTATAGATTTGGATTCTTTTTTCTATTTCCCTTCCCTTGTAAGTCCAGACTTTACCCGTAGTCCGTTGTTTTCAAAATTGATTTGAAAGTCTACTGCTTTCCAGTCTCCAATCACGCTGAAATTTTCGGGAAGCTTTGGAGATCCTGCATGTCCAAAAACTGTCGACTCATAAGTCTTGTATTTCTCGTTCCAAATGTATTTCCCACCTCCCGGACAGAGCAATTCGGTTTGCCAGACTCGTTGATGGTAGGTCAGTGGATCATTCTTTTTCAAGAGGAGCCGCCATTCGTTGAGCGCATGTAAGTTATTCCACGACTTTCTTTGCAATCCATTCATTGTATTTTGACCCATTGAAAGATCGAAAATGGAGGGAATAGGCGTTGACGCTTGAAAAGCAGAACTCATGCCGCTCCAGTTTCCTTTTGTAAGTGATGAGTTTTCATCTCTTCGAAGAATATTTCGTTCAATCGCCTTTTGAATGATATCCTCGCTAAGACTTATGGTGAAAAGTTTTGGTGAAGGAACATAATACAAGGCAACGGGTGCTGAGCCTTCTTTGATCAAGCTGTTTTCAACACTTTTGCCCGGTGCGATTTTCACATAACCTTGCCCTTTATGAGCGTGATTGCTCCAGATGGTCATCCCGGGCGCGGTTTGCTCAATCCAAGCCCGTAAACCAGCTAGAAAAGCAGTTAATTTAAAGGGGTTGCGCACTTCTACATTCATACCCAACGGGATAAGTCCCAGATTTTTTTCAGAAAAATTTTCCAACCCTTTCATGCCATTTTCTTGAAAAGCTTTTTGCATGTCTTCGAAAAATGTAGATTTGTCCAAATATATGGAAAAAGATTCTCCAACCCAACTAAATGCACCTACGCCCAATGAGGGAGCCATAATGGCGGCAAAATTGCTTGCCTGCTTAAACCGGGGAGAATTCATATCGAGTGCACTTACCCAATGAAACACAGTTTCTGGGTGGGGGTCTCCTGATTCGGGTTTAAGCTTTACTTCACCTACCGTTTGGATCATTTGCCTGTAGTCGGTGCCGCCAATTAAGGGCAAGATTGATAGATCTCCTTCGATCTTGCCTCCATCAACAGTAAGTTTTGCGGAAATAGGGTCAAAGTATTTTGACCAATGGCTCTGGTAACGATCGCGAAAGAACTCATAGGCCTTTTTTTCAGCGGGTGTAATTTTTGTGATATTCAATTCATTGACTGATTTTAGAAACGCAAGGCTTCCAAATTTGGAACTCCGTACTTGTCCATTTATCACCGAAACTTTTCCCAGTTCAGGAAATTCTCTGGCATTCAAAGGCGACCCACTTTCATGACGAGCTTGGAGTTCAGCAATGACTGCCGCAGCCCTTGTGCGACGGGATGCTCCGATTCGCCATTCCGGACCGCACCACCGTCGTATGGTTGCGTCGGTAATCATGAGGAAGGCATCCTCCTTATTGTCTGGAGTTATTGGGTATCGCTGACGAAAGAAGTGGTACTCCTCAAGTGAGGCTAAACTGGTGTCCTTTTTATCAAATACTTTTGTTAGGCGGGTAAGCTGTTCCATCGAATTGGTTACGACGACGAATTCATTAAATGAACAGACGAAACTCCTGATTGTCCGGTCGGGAGAAACGATCCCTTCGTATTGGTGATTTGCTGATTTTGGGATTTTGCCGGATACTGATTTGGCTTGAGAGAATTTTTCCTTTGCCTGTATCCTTCGCAAGGCGAGAGCCGCCAGCAGACCTTCTTTTTGTTTCGCTTCGAAAATAAGTGTCAGGGAAGTTCCGGTGCGTAAAAATGGATCGCTTCCGGTAATTGCGACAGATGAAATTAGTTTGGGTCCAAGGATGCGGGAAAATTCGTCCACTGGCAGGCAGAGCTGCTGGGAGTATTTTTCTTTTGAGCGGGCACTTTCTGCCCGATCTTCGCTTAAGCGGAGTAATGGTGTGACTCGTTCGGTGGCTTCGTCCATCACTTCAAGTAAGCTCGAATAAGATGAAAAAATAATGGCATGTTGGTCGTGTGGCAAAATTGAGGCAGTCGAATCAAGCTTTGGTTTTTCATCTTTCATCCAATCCTTCCATGGAATCTCATCAATCGTGATTCCGGTGACCGATGAGGCGGGGATGGTACGATTTTGTTCATCAGTGGACAGGCGTAGTTCACGATTAAGCTGGAGGTTTTCACTGATTGCCCGTCCACCAGAAAATAAATCCATGCTGTTTTCCAGTCCAGTATTACGGGTGGGGCGGATCATTGCCCGGTTGTTATCGTTAGGTGTCTTGGGTTTTGGCTTGTTTCGAATTTGCGCAAGCCGGTTACTATCCTGATTCGCTTGGTGTCTGTACCAGGCTGTACCAGGAACCTTTAGTTCCTGAAGCCATTTATATCGAATGGTTCTGTACTTGAGGAACTCCTCTTCACTCTCTTGTTCGGGTGATAGGCTTTTGTTATTCTTTTTCTCAAATGTGAAGGAGAAGGGCTTCCAACCGTCTGGTTTTTGGTGGAGGAAGAGTTGACCTTTAATTTTTGTTTCAGGGTTACGAAAACAAAGAACCAGGTCGTTGGTTGAAAAACTAGTGCTACTTCCGCCCTGTTTTCCAAATGAAATGAAAGCCTCGGTGGCATCCTCGGTTCTGCAATACGGGAGGTTGCTGGGAAGCCAAGTCTTTTGGTCTCGCGAAAATCTCAAGGCATAAGGCGTCGAGTTATCCATACGTACCGGTGGTTCTGCTCCTTTACCAAATGAAAGATCTGACACTCTTAAGGTCAGAAAACTGTCGGCATGTAAGAAATAAGGGAGCAGTGAGAGGATTAGGATTTTTAATTTCATAGCGATTTCAGGAGTTTAAAGTTTAGTAAGTTAACGAATGAAAATAATTTCAATGGTTTTATTTCCGCGAAGAGTTTTTCCACCTCCCGTGTAATTCCATGGTACTTGCTTAATTTTGGTACTGTTTCTGTCGGAAGACTCTAGCTTGAGTGGGGATGATTTGATCTCATAAGCTAGGCAAATAGCTGCGACCGTAAGGAAAAATATTTTTGGGTTTGTGGAGCAACCACCCATGAAGGTAAATGGATCCAAGCAAAGACCTCGGACGAATGAATGTTTTATTTTTCTGAGGATTTGATCAGGGATTCGATTTCCCTGATAATGAATGACTGACTTTTTTTGATTTCGTCCACCTCGTGTATTTTCAATGCTTTTGAGAGAAATTCCTTAGCTTCCTGATGCTTTTTAGCGTGTGCTTCAATTAATGCACGATGTATTAGAAATTCACGATTCAGTGATTTATAAGTTCGGACATTTCCTTCCATTCTGTAGTTCAATCCTCCCCCTCTTCCTTCAGATAGCTTGGTGGATTTTTTTAATAATTTTTCGTTTTCCTTTCGGGCAGTGTAAGTGTTTCCAGCACGAAGTTGGGCAATTGAATAGTCCGCTTGAATATTCCATTTTTGAGGCTCAACGGTAATGCCAATGAAACGCATCCGATCCTCAAATTTAATTGAGCCAGTTGGTTTGAGTAGCTTGGCCAAAAAAGAGGCTTTTTTAGGGAGTATCCTTCCTTTGATTAACTCAGGATAGCATGCGTTAGAAATCAGAGAGAGTTGATTATGATAGGATTCAGTTAACTTTTTTTTGCAATTTTCCGGATGTTGGGCAATTAATTCTTCTTTCACTTTTGGGAATAAAGGATGATTCTCAGGAAGGAGTACATAAGTCTTGGTAAGTCTGACCAGATATTCGACCAAAGAGTCTTTCGCCTGCCGACGAACCGTTGACCTTTTTTCCCCGTTTTCCTTCAGGAGTTTCTGGAAACTCGGTTTCCATTTATTTATTTCAAAATGATCATGTTTTTTTTGTTTCAGGTCCCTTGCAATATTCAACTCATCTAATAATTCTTCCGAGTTGGGATGGGCAATAATTTGATCTGTTGCCAAGGAATGGTTTGAAAAAACGAATCCCAATATAAAGCTAAATGCGACAAGTTTGATTTTCTTCCGGTTCATGGTCTGATTTATTTAATTTCTTAAGCCTGTTTTGATTCTTCCATGAGTTTTTTCATCATTTTTTGAACTTCCGGTATAAGTTTGATCACGGTAGAGACCTGGTTTTTGTCAGCCAGGTTTCTTGAATTGTCGCGATAGGTCTGACTTGCGGAAAATTCAGTGGCATTTAATGTGGCACTTGCCGTGCCGTAGGGATAACCGTTTCGTACATCAAGTAAAAGTGCGTTGGCGAAACCGGATGTTTCTATTTCGCGGGATGGGACAAAATATCCCCCTATAATCGTCCAGTTCGCAACTGAAGAGGCAAGTTTAGTTGTTTTTGTCTCGGAGAAAACTTCGTAAATAAGTACATGGTCCAAGTGTTGTCTGGCCGCACCTAGACGAACTTTACGGAATATATCAGAAGGGCTTTCCTTTGATTTGCCATTCGTTTTTCGAGGTGTGAAGACCATTTCCGCAATCATTGGACTCACCGGAATGAAATCACCAAATGTTGCCCCCATCGTACTTCTTAATTCTTCCCATGCTTCGATTTCTTCCACAGATAAGTTCGTTATTCTGCCATTGAAAAGTTTTACTAAACCGATCCTTGATGGAAACTGTATAGAGGGTTCAATGCTTGCTATTGCCTTAACCTCTTCGTTCAGTTCGCTTGCGTTCGTTTCAGTCGGGTCGTAATTCGAGTAGTTCGACAAGTATTTTTTGCCGGATGTCATCTGTACTGAATGTGACTGGCAACCAATTGATCCAATGGTTAAGGTAATCAATAGACCGATTTGAATAATTTTCTTTTTCTTTTTCATTTTTGGTTTTTGTTAATTTGATAAAGCTTAGATCATTTATCATTTATCATGCCACCTTTTTTGGACTTCCATTAAGTCATTAACAATCAGTGCTTTAATTAATCTTAATTTATTATTATTATTTTTAATATTTCATAATATGTAATTACTATTACAATATTTGTAATATGAATAAGGCTGAGTTGAGTTTTTTGCTGGAGAAGATCCATTCACTGACTTTTATGAATCCCTTCTCCACAAAGAGAGATGAAATTGAGAGTGACATTATCGAGCATTTAGGTTGGTCAGAAAGACCTCAGGGGAAAAATACAATTTTTACAAAGGAGTTTAGCGTAGTTCTTGATTGGGTTGAAGAGGGGCAAAAATCTTTGCTTAATGGAATGGTTGGTAGTTTTAACTCGGTTTTGAGATCCGAGCAGATCGCATCCCTGGCTTATTTCTCTCTTTATCATAAACTTATTGATGATTTGGATGATTTAATCAGTGGAGTTGAGGAAGATTCTATTGCTAATCGTAAACTTTTTAAAAAGATCGAGCAGGGAATTAACGAAAGGAAGTTTCTAGTTGAGGGTGGAAGAAGTGCGATGTGGGAAAATTCTGAACATCTTTTTGCTTGTTTTTATCAATTACGACGAGCCTTTCTCTGCTTGTTTAATGAAATTGTGGGATGGACCGAGCCGATGCGTGCACTTCGTGCCCGTGTATGGGAAAGCGTATTCACCAAGGATATGCTTAGTTATCAGCAGTGGATGCATGAATCAGTGGGTCGTTTTCCGACCTTGATTCTTGGTCCGACTGGCTCCGGTAAAGAAATAGTGGCCCGGGCAATCGGATTATCAAGGTTCATTCCTTATGACTCTAAGTCTGGAAAATTTGCATCAAGTCCGAAAGGAAGTTTCTGTCCGGTCAACTTATCGGCCCTGACTGAAACGTTAATTGAATCTGAGCTTTTTGGTCACCGGAAAGGGGCGTTTACAGGGGCTATGCGTGACCATGCAGGTATATTTAAAACAGCGGGTCAATATGGAACTGTTTTCCTCGATGAAATCGGGGAAGTCCCGGAGCCGATTCAGGTAAAATTACTAAGAATATTACAATCCGGAGAATTTCAGGCTATTGGGGGGGATTCCCGTTCGTTTTACAAGGGTAAAATTATTGCTGCAACCCATCGAGATTTAAGTGAAGAGGTCAAGCATGGCCGAATGAGGGAAGATTTTTTTTACCGCCTTTGTGGTGACCAAGTGAACACGATAGCTCTTAAGGATATTCTATCCGCAAATCCAGAAGAGATTGAAAATTCAATCTTTTACATTTGCAACAAGCTTTTTGGGCAGGAAGGTGCAAAGGAACTAAGTTCAAGAGTAGTCGATAAATTGCAATCGGTCCTTCCCTCAAATTATTCATGGCCCGGGAACTTCAGGGAGTTGGAACAGGCGGTGCGAAATATTATCGTGCATGATGAATTTGTTCCTTTGAGAAATAATAGCGGAGATAGGTTTGATATTGGTAAAACTTACAGAACAACTGAGGTCAGTTTATTGGAGTGGAGTCAGGTATATGCAAGGAAAGCTTTCGAAAATGCAGGAAGTTACAGGGAGGCAGCCCGACGTCTGGGTGCCGACCAGCGTACCGTTAAGAAGCTGGTCCTGGGAGAAAAGTAGGATATGTCCAGGAGGGTTGATTCGATTCAAGAATTTTGTTTTAATTCTCAATCCCTCTTGAAACAGAACTCTTTATTTGGTTGTTTAAGTAAGTGAACAGGAAAATCACTTTTGGTTCATTTTGGCTGGTGACATTGGCAATATCTTTTTATTGGGGCTTTGTCGCACGCGACCCTTTTGATTCGATTCAGCGCAAAGTGATTGAGGATACTTTCATTATGGAGATGGATGGCAATGACTTGGACGAATTAATGGAAGAAATAGCGGGGATAAAAACGGACAGGGTAGAGACTGCTAGTTCGAGCTTAGTCACTGAAGAGACCAATGAACAGGCAATCGAATTAAATTTTCAGCATTTGGATTTGGAAAAAGCTGGTCAGGAGGTTTTGACTGGAGATAGAATTCGCGAGGTCCTTTCGCCTGCCTTAGTTAGTTCTGACCTGGTGGGGCGAAATGCAGTGATTGCCGACATGCTCGCACGTTTAACTGCTGAGAATGCAGGGGATGCGCTTAAGGTTTTTGAGAATACAGCTTCCTCGTACCACACTGATAACAACTATCGTCTTTTTCTTCATGCATGGGCGAAGGTTGATGGTGCAAGTGCCCTGAATTACATAATGAATAATCCAAATGCTCATAATGTTGAGGGTGGTCAAGTATGGGCAATGTCAGGTTGGACAGCAGCTGATCCAAGGGCAGCCTATGACTTTGTCATGGGGAGGGATGATGTGGATTATGGTCTTTACCATGGATTGGTCAGGGGGTGGGGTAGAATTGATCTCGACGGTGCTCAGGAATTCGTTTCCTCACTTGAGAACAAAAAATTGAAAAGCAGATTGGCTAATGTAGTCAGCGAGACTTACATTGAGAAGCATGGAATTCAGGGTGCGATGGACTGGGCATCTTCGAAAACAAATGGATATGACAAAGGGTTTTCAGAGGCTGCATTCAAATCGGTAGTGGGGCGGGCAATTCCACAGAGTTCAAATTATGTGGCTGAGTGGATTAGCCGAAACCCTGACAATAAGTTAATCGAACCATGGATGTTTGAGAAAACGGCAGGGAAACTGGCTCAACGTGATCCAGGTTTAGCTGCCAGTTGGCTTGAATCTCATCTTGGTAACAAGAAACTTAACGGTCAGGTCGTGGGCGAGGTTGCCTCAAGGTGGGTTAAATCGGATCCTGAGGCGGCTGCTTCATGGGTGGATAGTTTGGAAGGCACCCGTGTTTACGACAAAGAATTGGCCAGGAAATTAGGGGGTGTGTGGGCTCGAAGCGATCCCGAGGCTGCCCTTAACTGGGCTGACAAATTGAAACCCGATCTCTGGAGGCCCACCTCTGCCAGCATCGTTGGGAATATGCCCATTAAGGAATTGCGAGAGTACGCCCCAATTATTAAGCAGAGCCCCGAGGACAGTGCCAACGATGGACTTCGGGCAGCTTATGCAATGCGGATGGCCGATGACGACCCTTATGATGCCATTGAGCAAGCTCTCATGATGAAGGATACTTTGGGGAGGGAGAAAGTTACGGTTTACATCGCAAAGAAGCTTTTCAAGAAAGATCCTGCTGGGATAAAAGACTGGTTGCCACAAAGCGGATTAAGCACTGCATCTCAGCAACGTGTTTTAAGAGGTCAGTAAATTGATTTTTTGTTTTGTATTGAGTTAATTACCTATTTCTAAAACTGTTTTCAGGAAACGAACTCCTTCTGTTCTGTTTTGGAATGCACCGTCCAATTGTGCCTCGAAGCATTGCTTAAGGATAGGACCAAACGCAGGACCAGGTCTAAGACCATGTTCAATAAGATGACGTCCCAGTATGATGGGTTGAGGTGCTGAATCCTTTACTTTTAGTTCTTCAGCACGCTGGAGCAACCATGGGCCTTCAGGAAATTCATCTTTCCTTGGAGGTCGTCCGGCAATGTCAGCGGCAGCTACCCGAACAAGTCTGTCGATTCTCTTTACCTTATTGGCTAAACGACGAATAGCTCCATCGCCCGCTTGGTCTTTATAAAAAGTACGGGGAGACAGGTGCCTTCTGACCAGAGGGACCACTTGTTCATGTAAATCCACTTGAGTGGTAAGGCGGGAAAGAAATGATCGGGTTGGTTCTTCTCCTTTGGCCTCGTGCATGGGTGAGCGAATACGACCGTCCTTTCCAATCTTTGTAGTAAGTGGTTTCCCCAGATCATGGCAAAGAACTGCAAGTCCAACCACTAGGTCTTCCCAGTCGTCTCCAACTCGTTCCTGAGCAAAGGCATCCATGCAATGAAGAGTGTGTACCCAGACGTCTCCTTCGGGGTGCCACTCTGGTTCCTGATCACATCCGATGAGAGCCAAGAGTTCCGGGAAGTATTTAACCCAACCCGTATCTTGTAAGAAGTTTAGGCCTTCGGTCAGGTTTACTCCTTTCAATATCAGCTTTTTCCACTCCTCATAAATTCTTTCAGGTGCCAAGTTTTCCATATCCATAGACTGACAAATATCAATGGTACTGGGTTTTGGCGTAAGTTGAAAACGTGCGATGAACTGCATTCCCCGAAGGACACGAAGGGGGTCTTCTTTGAACGCGGGTCCCACATGAGATAATATTCGGTCCGCGATGTCTTGTCTACCCCGGCAGGGATCAAAAAGTTCATCCGTTAGGGGGTTTAACCCAAGGGCATTGATGGTAAAATCCCTTCGAAGTACAGCTTCCTCAAATGGAAGGTTTGGATCCACATCAATACTAAAACCTTTGTGGCCACTTCCCGTTTTAATTTCTGTGCGAGGTAGGGCAATCTCGATTGGTTGGCCCTTGATTTTAAGAACCCCAAAAGCTTTGCCTACCTCGTTACATTTGAAATGAGGTGAAAGAAGGCTCTTGATTTCTTCAACAGACAATCCACGTGCCTCGAAATCTAATTCTTTAGGATACTCCCTCCAGATGAGATCACGGACCGAGCCTCCAACCATAAGAAGGTTCCCGCCAGCGTCTTGAAATAGTCTGGCTAATTCAAGCGTGGTTTTGAGAAGCTCGGGGTTGAGATAGTCGAGCAAACCGGCAGATTTTGACATTTTTAAGAAAAGATTTCGTCTTCTACAAATTTGCAAATCGAGTGATAGATCGGGAGGTGCAGTTCTTGGATAGCGGCTACCTCGCAAGCGGGGGCTTTGATTACATAATCAGCAAGCTGAGCCAATTGACCGCCATCCTCACCACATAGCCCGATAGTAGATAGTCCGAGAGCTTTAGCCGTATTTACTGCATGAATGACATTCTTAGAGTTTCCTGAAGTACTGATTCCCCAGAGAACATCTCCAGCTTTGCCAAAAGCAATGACTTGTTGGGCAAAGGCAAATGCTGGATTATCATCATTGTTGAAAGCGGTATGGAAACCTATCATTGAAGGAAGGGATAGGGCAGGCAGACCTCCGTGCAGTTCAGTTGATAGTTCTGGTCCAAGCTTAGTAACAATTTCTTCACTTAATGGGCGTTTTATGGAAAATTGTTTAATCAGTTCTCCAGCGATATGTTCGCAATCGGCACAACTTCCCCCATTGCCACATAGTAAAAGCTTTCCTCCACCGGAAAAACAATCAGATAAGGTTTTGGCGGAGTTTCTTATTGCTGATTCTATACTCTTCAAACTTTTATAATGTGTGACTAGTTCTTCAATTGCATCCATACCTAATTTTGTAGCCAAAGTTTATTAATAAACCAATTCAATTTCTCATGACAATCAAGTCATAGGATGGGCAAACTCTTTACTAAGGGTTGCATTTCTGACATAAACATTTTCTTGTCCCGTGAAAGCTGAATTTAAAGAGATCGATATGTGGAATAACGAACTAGCGTCCATGGATGCTTGTTCCCGTATTCGTTGGGCATGTCAAAATTTTAGTGAAAGGGTAGTGGCATCCACTAGTTTTGGCCTACAAAGTGCCGTCATGATCCACTTGGTAACTCAAGTTAGACCAAAAATTCCGATTATATTTATAGATACAGGTTATCTTTTTCCAGCCACCTATGAATATGCCATGACATTGCAGGATAAACTGAATTTTCAGGCAGATGTTTACTCAGCACAAATGTCACCTGCTCTTCAGGAGATATCCTTCGGAAAGCTTTGGGAGCAGGGAAAAGAGGCTATGACGAAATATAATTTTCTTAATAAAAGAGAACCAATGGATCGGGCTCTCAAAGCCCATCATGCGAAAATCTGGTTGTCTGGATTGCGTAAAACTCAGAGTGAATCCCGTGCCAATCTTCCATTTATTGAGAAACAAAATGGTATTTTTAAGTTATATCCAATTCTTGACTGGGGTGATCGCGAGTCATATCAGTATTTGCCGAAGCATGAACTGCCTTATCATCCATTGGAAGGAATGGGCTATGATTCCCTTGGCGATTGGCATAGCACCAAAAAAATATCTCAAGTCGAAAAGCCCGAAGAAACCAGACATGGCGGTCACGGTCGGGAGTGTGGATTGCATACAGAAATTCCAGATGGACTGGATTTTACCGTTTAGATTTTAATTATGATTCTTTCCGATGATAAAACCCGTCTGGAGGTGCTTATTAAGCGCACAAAACATTTATGGAAGTTTTTAGAGTGTGATGATAAGAAAATTAAGATTGCAGAGTTGGAGGATGAGATGTCATCCCCTTCTTTTTGGGATGATCAAGATAAAGCGAGAAAAGTGGGTTCCGAGAATAACCGGCTTAAGCAAACGGTTTCCAAAATTGAAGAATTTAGGACTGAAGTCGATGATTTGGAAGTGCTCTGCGAATTGTGTGAAGAAGATGAAGATGACCTGGAGATGTCCAAAGAATTTGCTTTAACCCTTGAATCCCTAATCTCGAAGATTGACGATTTAGAAGTGGCAAGCTTTCTGAATGAACCTTTCGATTCACGACCTGCATTATTAAGTATCCATGCAGGTGCCGGTGGCACTGAGTCTTGCGACTGGGCAGATATGCTCATGCGCATGTATGTAAGATGGGCAGAGAGACGGGGTTTTGAAGTAGAGTTACAGGATCTTCAACCTGGCGAAGAGGCAGGGGTCAGCAGGTGTTCAATACGTATTGATGGTTTAAATGCATATGGGCATGCTAAAGCGGAACGTGGGGTTCACCGTCTGGTAAGGATCAGTCCATTTGACTCAAATAAAAGGCGGCACACTTCATTTTGCTCGGTCGATGTGGTAGCAGAAGTTGAGGATGATGATCTTGATATGGAAATTCCGGAAGATGATTTAAGGATAGATACTTATCGTTCCAGTGGAAAGGGAGGACAGCATGTAAACAAGACCGACTCAGCAGTTCGACTAACGCATTTGCCTTCAAATATTGTGGTTCAATGTCAAAACCAGCGTTCACAATTAAAGAATAAGCAAACCGCCATGAAAGTTTTGAAGTCGAGGCTGTACGAGAAACAGCAAGATGAAAAACGGGCGGAAATGGAAAAGTTTTATGGTGAAAAAGGAGAAATGGGGTGGGGAAATCAGATACGTAGTTATGTTTTTCAGCCATATCAAATGGTCAAGGACTTGCGTACCGGAGTTGAAACTTCAGGTGTACAGGCAGTCATGGACGGTGAGTTGGACCCATTTGTAAATGGATGGTTACGTGCGGGTTGCCCAAGGCAACGAAATAAGGATATCCAGGTAGAGGATTAATGGATTGCCCCAACTTGATCTGGGATCAACTTGAATCTCATCAAGGAAATCCTCTGTTTGCTGAAAAGACTTGGAGGTGGTCATCTCAGCACTGGTCGATTCTAGAACCTTTGCAAAGCGAGATTCAAGACCTGGGGCAGGCAGCGTTTGCTTTCTATCAAGCGATTGAAAAGCTTTATCTGAAATCAAAAAAAGATCAGAGAATTTTACGAAATCAGGATTTAAAAGTTCCCTGGGTGGCTGACTATTATGATGCCGGAAAACCAGCTTGGCTGGTTGATCATTCCATTTCAAAAGCAGTACTCGGATCAATGCCCGCAGTTTTACGTCCTGATTTACTTCCAACAAATGGAGGGTTTACTTTAACGGAATGGGATGCCGTTCCTGGGGGGATTGGACTTACTGCTTTCTTGAATCAGGTTTATCTGGGTCAAAATCATTCGGGAATGATTGAATCCTTTGGAGCTTCATTAAAGGCGGCTTGTTCTGAAAATGGAGATATGGAAAGTTACAAATTTGCGATCGTTGTGAGTGAGGAAGCAAACACTTACTTGCCAGAGATGGAGTGGCTTGCCGAAAGGTTAAATTCCTTGGGTTACTGGATAAAAGTTTGTTCTCCCCTGGATCTGCAAATTCTACCGACCGGAGTTTTTCTTGCAGGTGAGAAAATCGATTTACTTTATCGATTCTGGGAACTGTTCGATCATGAGCAGGTGCCTGAGATGAAAGAAATCGCGAAACTGGTTGAGAACGGAAAGCTCACTGTTACACCCCCTATGCGACCCTTTCAGGAAGAAAAATTATCTCTGGCTCTATTCCATCATCATCGCTTACAGGAATTTTGGGAAGAGAATATAGAAGAGGATGAATTGAGTTTATTACGACGCTTTATACCAAAGACATGGATCCTTGATCCAGCTCCGATTCCACCTGGTGCTTTTGTGGACGGACCATTGGTTAACAGGAAAGGACTAGGGAATTGGTCCGAACTGGGAATGGCATCGAAGAAGGAAAGGTCTTTGGTTGTTAAGGCGAGTGGATTTCATGAAACTGCATGGGGAGCAAGAAGTGTGGTGATTGGGGATGATATTTCTGGTGAAGAATGGAAAAAGACCCTTAGTGGTGCCATTGAATCATTCCCGAGACCTCTTTCGGTTATTCAGGAATTTCATAAAGCCTCATTAGTTGAACACCCAGTTTTTAAAAAACGAAACGAAGTGATTTCCATGTCCGGAAGGCTCAGACTATCTCCATATTTTTTTGTTTTGGGTAGTGGAATTCAGTGGAGTGGGACACTCGCCACTCTCTGTCCAGCTGATAAGAAAATAATCCATGGTATGACGGATGGAGCTTTAATGCCCTGCAGTCTGTAGTCCTATTTGATTTTCGAGCGTGGAGTCTTCCAATTAGGGTGTGGGACGTGTGCTCCCTCCATGTAAGAGATGAGTCTTTGAGCGATAGCTGGTTGTTCTGAAGCAAGGTTTTTATCCTCATGGATGTCCTGAGACAGGTTGTAAAGTTCGATTGTGGAGTTGTCCATGCCTGAACGAATAAGTTTCCAATCCTCCATCACTAAAGCCTGTCGGAAGGTTCTTTCGTAAAATTCCCAGTATAGAAATTTGTGTCGGTCTTGGCCCTCCGTTTCACCCCGTAGCGTAGGTAAAAAAGAAATGCTATCGGTTTGTTTTGGAGTTTCAATGTCAGCCATTTCACAGGCTGTACTCATAAAGTCTCCGAAGTACAGAGGCTGATCGCATACTGAGCCATTCTTTATTGTTTTTGGCCACCACGCTATTGTGGGTACACGAATTCCACCTTCCGTTAATGACCTTTTCATTCCTCTGAGCGGACCACTGGGAGCAAAGAGTTCAGGATTATGGCCGGCTTCATTATGGGGTCCGTTGTCAGAAGTAAAAATGACGAGGGTGTTCTCTGCCAGTTTGAGTTTCTTAAGCAGATCAAGGAGTCTGCCGACATCACGATCCATCCGGGTAATCATGGCCGCCTGTCCCTTGTCCTGTTTTGGCCAATTCTCTTTTTCGTAGATACCATAATCTGGCACCTCTGCACCATCCCCAAACATCCGGGTACCTTCGTTATTGGCGTGCGGAATAGTCAGGGGAAGATATAGAAAGAACGGATTCTCTTTATTTGCTT
>MDTB01205837.1_pt1 | contig 15180 bp, 15 predicted proteins | sample 811161 | NCBI WGS metagenome assembly MDTB01 (sample SAMN05326650, study PRJNA326480) | marine metagenome | isolation source: seawater | place: Mediterranean Sea | collected 2009 | reverse complement strand
TTTTTATAAAGATTAATTATAGGTAAATTATTTGCGAAACTATTTTTCACTTAGCTTTATATTGTCTTTAATCATATAAAGAAAAATTAAAGAGGGTATTACCATCACAGCTGTGATTATAAAGAATGTGCCCCAGTCACCGTTAAGCCAATCAACCATTGCTCCCGAGGAAGCTGCAAGCGTTGTTCTCCCAGCAGTTCCAATTGATGCAAGAAGTGCATATTGTGTTGCTGTATAAGTTCTATCTACCAACATTGATATAAAAGCTACAAAAGCAACAGTTGCAAATGCAGCTGCCATATCATCAAAAATTACAGCTATAGCAAAAAGTAATTCAGATTTTCCTGTCCAAGCAAGAGCAGAAAATAAAAGATTTGTAGATGCCATCAATATTCCTGAAACGAACATTGCTTTTATAACGCCTGATCTTATAGCAAATAGCCCACCTAAAAGTGTAAACACAACAGTTGTAATCCATCCTAAGCCCTTGGAATAGATTGCTATATCTGATTTTGAGAAACCAATTTCCTTATAAAATATTATGGACATTCGCCCAAGAAATGCTTCACCAATCTTAAAAAGAAATACAAAACCTAAAATTCCTAAAGCAATTTTAAATCCATTTTTTTTAAAAAAACTTATTATAGGACCAGCTATTGTTCCACTAATCCATGCAGCTAGTTTTGTAATAAAATTAGAAGCTCCTAATTTATTTTGAATCATTTGATCAGTTTTTATTTGGGCTTCTTGCCTCTCTGTAGGTTGGGCCTCATGAACAAACATTAGTGCAATATTACAAGCAATAATAACTATGCCGAGAATTAAAAAAGTAAGTTGCCAATAATTTTCAAATCCTGCTTTTTCAAAATAGTTTGCAGCATTTAGGGCAATTACTCCACCAAGTTTGTATCCAGTCCACCAACCAACTACAGCCATAGCAGCCCCAGCTTGCATTGATTTTCCCTCATCTTTTCCAACCTGTTCAATTCTTAAAGCATCTACAGTTATATCTTGAGTTGCTGAAGCGATCGCAATAATTAAACCCACCGTAATAACTAAAGCAAGATTCGCTGTGGGATCTACTAAGTTCCAACAGAGTAAACTTAATAAAATAACAAACTGCATAACTATTATCCATCCACGACGATGTCCAACTTTATTAGTCAACCAAGGAATTCGAATTCTATCTATTAGTGGGGCCCACAAATAATTAAACGCATAAACAGCAAATATTAATCCAGCCCAACCTATTGTGCTTCTACTCAAGCCCTCCTCTTTTAACCAGAGACTTAAACTACTTCCAATAAGAACCCAGGGAAACCCACTTATGATACCCAGCAATAATATTCTGAGCATCCTTATATCCAGATATATTTTAAAAGAGTCTTTAAAACTTTCTTTCTGATAAATTTTCATTACTGAGAATACTATACATTAAGTTATGATCTCCAGAAAGACGGTAAAAAGAGAACTAATACAGCGAAAATTTCTAATCTTCCAAGAAGCATTCCAAATGATAGTATCCACTTCGAAGAATCTGAAACTTGACTAAAATTTCCATTTGGACCTATCATTTCGCCTAATCCAGGACCAACATTTGAAATAGATGTGGCAGCTCCTGATATAGCAGATAAAAAATCAAGTCCTGTTATAGAAAGCAAAATTGCTATTGTCAGAAATATAAATAAGTAAGAAAATATAAAAACTATTACAGAATTTATAAAACTATCCTCAATTTTTTGATTATTGTAATTAAGTATATAGATACTATTAGGATAAATAATTTTTTTTATTTGATTTTTTTAAAAAAAGGAAAAGTATTTGAAGTCTAAATACTTTAATTCCACAAGTAGTAGATCCTGCACATCCACCAACAAACATTAAAAAAAGAAAAAATATTAATGGAAATTCTCCCCACAAACCAAAATCATCAGTTACATATCCAGTACCTGATAAAATAGAAATAACATTAAAAGAGGAAATCCTTAAATTATCTAAGAATGAATATTCATTATTGTTTAAAAATAAATAAAGAAACATTATCAAGATTGAAATTATTAATAGATTAAGAAAACCTTTAATCTGAACATCTTGAAAAAATACTTTTCTGTTTCCTTTTATAAATTTTAAATATGCTATAAACGGTACGCTACCTAAAATAATAAATATTATTGCTGTGAATTCAATTCCAGGATTTTTAAAGTAACCTATAGATTCATTGTGTGTTGAGAAACCTCCGGTAGCTAAAGTGGTAAAGGAATGAGCAATACTGTCAAATATACTCATACCCTGTAAATAATAAATTAAAGCACAGATAAAAGTTAAAGATGAATAAATTGTGATTATCAAAACAGAAATTTCTACAGTTTTTGGCAATATTTTTTCCGTTCCCGAAGCATCTAATTTAAATAATTGCATACCACCCACTTTTAATAATGGAAGCACCGTAGTGGCCATCACTATTATTCCAATACCGCCAAGCCATTGCATAATTGCTCTCCAAATCAGAATACTTTTTGGTGAAGAATCTAAATCTAATATAACAGTAGAACCGGTAGTAGTTATTCCCGACATACTCTCAAAAAATGCTTCGCTTAATGAGAGATTTAAATTTGAGAGCACAAAAGGAATTCCTCCAAAAACCGCAATACTTATCCAGGCCAAAGTAGAGAATAAAAAAGCTTGTTGAAGATTAAGCTGCTTTTCTTTCTTTAGACTTGCAAGTATAGTTAAAATTCCAATAAAAATTGTTATGATTGAAGAAGATAGAAAACTGTTGCTGTTTTCTTTGTAAATTAATTGGACCCCATATGGTACCAACATAAAAATACCTAGAATGACAATCAGTATGCCGATTATAAAAAAAACAGTTTTATTTGAAGCCATAAAATCTGGACAATATTTAAATAGCAATAAAATTCAACTTATTATAAACCTTAATAATGCTTGAGTCTGATCTTATTAAATCAACGTCATCATGGCCATTTGTTGAAATTCGAAAACTTCTAAAGGAAAGAAAAAATATCATTGAAAAAAATAATAAGATTACTTTTCAAACAGGATACGGCCCAAGTGGTTTACCTCACATAGGGACATTTGGTGAAGTTTCAAGAACCTCAATGATGATAAACGCATTGAATCACACAAAGGAAATCGATTCTGAATTGATAACATTCTCAGATGATATGGATGGCTTAAGAAAAGTGCCTGACAATATTCCAAACGACAAAATTTTACATGACAATATTGGAAAACCACTCACAGATATTCCTGATCCTTTTCAAAAATATAAAAGTTTTGGTGAACATAACAATAGAATGTTGGTTGAGTTTTTAAAAAAGTTTAAATTTAATTTTACTTTTAAAAGCTCAACAGAAAATTATAAAAAAGGTGTTTTTAATGACTCAATCAAAAGGGTTTTGGAAAAATACGAAGATATTATGAATATAATTTTACCTACACTTAGAAGCGAGAGAAGAAAAACTTACAGCCCGTTTTTACCTATTTGCCCAGAGACAGGAAAAGTTTTGGAAATACCGGTTATCGAAATGGATAAAAAAAATAACAATGTAGTTTTTGATAACAACGGAAAAAAAATGAAAATTGATATTTTAAATGGTAAATGCAAATTACAATGGAAAGTTGACTGGGCTATGCGTTGGTTTACATTTGATGTAGATTTTGAAATGTATGGCAAAGATTTAATCGAAAGTGCTATTTTGTCTAGCAAGATATGTGAAACTATGGGCAAAAAACCTCCAAATGGTTTCGCTTACGAATTATTTTTAGATGAAAAAGGTGAAAAGATTTCTAAATCGAAAGGTAATGGGATAACGATAGATCAATGGTTACGATATGCATCACCTGAAAGTTTATCTCTTTACATGTATCAAAATCCAAAGAGAGCAAAAAAACTTTATCCAGAAGTTGTTCCAAAAGCAGTTGATGAGTATTTATCTTTAATTGAAAAATTTAGTAAACAAAAATCTAACGAACAACTTTTAAATCCTGTTTGGCATGTACACAAAGGCTCTCCACCCAAAGAAAAAATTGTTATGCCATTTTCTATGTTATTAAACATTGTTGGCTCCAGTAATGCAAAAACTAAAGATGTTTTGTGGAAGTTTATTAAAAAATTTCATAAAGAAATAGAACCAAAAAATCACAAAATCTTGGATGAGTTAACTGGTTATGCAATCAATTATTTTATTGATGAAGTTGAACCAAAGAAAAAATTTAAGAAACCAAGTGAAAATGAAAAAAAAGCTTTGGAGAGTCTACTTTCTGTTTTAAAAAAGATTTCACAAAATACCGCTGCAGAAGAAATACAGACCAAGATATACACAGCAGGAAAAGAAAATGGATATAGTGATAATTTAAGAGATTGGTTTAAATTGATCTACGAAGTTTGTTTTGGAGAAGAAAATGGTCCAAGAATGGGTTTTTTTATTAGCTTTTTTGGAGTTAAAGAGACAATTGATTTAATGGAAAAAAAGTTGAGAATGTAATTTTAATGTTTTCTTTTTTAAGACCTTTCGTATTTAATTTAGATCCTGAGACTGCACACGATTTAGCTATAAAATCATTAAAATTTAACTTTCTTCCCAATAGCTTATTTACAGTTGTAGATGAGGAGATGTTGAAAACCAGACTTTTTGGAAAAGAAATTAATAACCCCATAGGTTTAGCAGCGGGTTTTGATAAAAGCGCAGAAGTTTATAATGAACTATTTAAACTTGGATTTGGTTTTGTAGAGGTCGGAACAGTTACTCCTAAACAACAATATGGAAATGAAAAACCTAGAGTTTTTCGTTTAACTAAAGATCAGGCGCTTATAAATAGGCTTGGATTTAATAACGATGGATCTACCGCTGTAAAAAAAAGAATTGAAAACAATATTCCAAGCAATCTTCTTGGTATTAATATTGGACCAAACAAAGATACAGCTAACATGATGGATGATTTCTTACAATGTGCTGAAATTTTTTTTCCTTTAGGAGATTACATCACAGTAAATATTTCATCACCAAATACTCCAGGTTTAAGAGAATTTCATAAAGATAATGTTCTTAGAGACTTGTTATCAAAAATTAATGAGATAAGGGAAAGAAGTAATTTTAACAAATTTTTCTTACTCAAAATCTCTCCAGACCTAGACAATTCTTATGTAGATGGAATCATCAGAATAATATTAGATTATAAAATTGATGGAGTAATTTTAACGAATACAACTGATAGAAATAGAGACAAACTATCAGATGATAAAAAAAATGAGTCAGGGGGACTTTCGGGAAAACCATTAAAAAGTTTATCAACAGAATTTGTTAGAAGGTTTTACAGAGACTTGAAAGGCAAAGTGCCAATAATTGGTGTTGGAGGTGTTGACTCTGGCGAATCTGCTTATGAGAAAATTGCTGCTGGTGCATCCGCAGTACAGTTATACACTGGACTTATTTATAAAGGCCCAGCTGTTATAAAAGAAATTAAAAAGGAATTAATAGATATTTTAAAAAAGAAAGGTTTTAAAAATATTAATGAAGCAATTGGAAGTGACTTTAATTAGTTATTTAAAAAAATTATATTTTTTTTTATCCAGGTCGTATCTAATATAGTGTAAAAGCTCTCTAGCATAAGAGAAAGATATACCAATTAAAATCACAGTTATAATTGATAAGAAACCATAAACAATAGGGTTGTTGGTAGATAGAGCGAGCACTACTTCAGCCAATTTATTATTTATTTCCCCCCCTGTATTAGTTGAAAATAAGCTAGAGCCTTTTTCAAGAACAAAAGTTTCTATGCCCATTATTACTCCGACTGCTAACAGCAAAATAGCCAATAAAGTTTTATACTCCGAAGCATTTAATTTTTCAGAAACTTTTAAACCAAAATGCAAACCTACTATAGACCCAGTAATTAAAATAGAAACCAATACAAAATCTATAGTTTGAAATTGTATTGCATGCACAATAACTACTAAACCAGTTATAAAAATTGTCACAAATAATGATGTACCTGGAACTAACTTTGTTGGCATCCCAATAATATAAATCATTGCTGGCACCATTAAAAATGCGCCACCAACACCCATAATTGATGCAAATATTCCTACAATAAATCCTAACATGATAGGTACTATTGCACTTTCGTAAAGCCTTGATTTATGAAACTTCATTCTAAAAGGCAAGCCATGTATCCAATAATGATCGTGCGCTTTGTTTTTAACGACAACTTTTTTTTTAAGGTTGAGCAATTCTTTGTATCCTTTTGCAAACATTAAAGTTCCAATTATCAGTAACATGTAAATATATGCTAAAGTTATACTGACATTTATAATCCCCCTTTTTTTTAGATAAGCAAAAATTACCATACCAACCGCAGTTCCTATAACACCGCCTGATACGATTGTTATTCCCATTTTGTAGTCTAATGTTTTCCTAAACCAGTGGTGTAGGGCTCCAGAAACTGAAGTTCCTAGAATATTGTTTGCCTCATTTGCAACTGCAAACGTAGGCGGTATTCCAAGAAATATCAAAACAGGTGTCATTAAAAAACCACCACCGACACCAAATAGCCCTGATATGAAACCAACAATGAAACTTAGGAGCAGAATTACTAAAATACTTACTTGAACTTGTGCTACGGGAAGGAAAAAATCCATTCAATTTATTATTCTTTGAAACAAAAATTGTCAATAGACATATATTTACTTGATTATGTATACCGCTCCAATTATACAGCTATTGGATAATTTATGACAAAGAAATGTGAGCTTACAGGAAAAGGACCACTCAAGGGACATAATGTTAGTCACGCTAACAATAAAACAAAAAGAAAATTTAACCCTGGAATAAAAAAGATTAGATTCAAAAGTGATATTTTAAAAAAAAATATTACATTAAAAGTATCTAACGCAGGTTTAAGGACAGTAGATTTTAAAGGTGGCATTGACAAGTTTCTTAAATCAGCAAAAGTTTTAAGGCTTTCTAGCAGAGCAAGAAAGTACAGAAGCAAGATATTGCTTAAAGAAGCTTAAAATTTCATGTTTAAATCTAAACTCTTTTTTATTTTAGCTATAGCAATGGCTGGAATAGTTGCTATTTCAAATTTTTTAGTTCAATTTCCGATAAACTATTTAGGAATGGAGAATATACTTACATATGCTGCATTCACTTATCCAATTACTTTTTTAATAACTGACTTATCAAATAGAAAATATGGAAAATTTATTGCAAGAAAAATTGTTTATTTAGGATTTTTTACTGGAGTACTTTTAACACTATATTTTTCTACTAACTTTGAAGACTTGATATCTATAAGAATTGCAATTGGATCTGGAACAGCTTTTTTATTTGCGCAATTATTAGATGTAAGTATTTTTGATATTTTAAGAAAAAGAAAATGGTTTGTTGCTCCACTTACTTCTTCATTACTTGGGTCTCTAGTTGATACATTCTTGTTTTTTTCTATTTCTTTTTACAACACAGAAGTACCCTGGGTTTCTTTAGCAATAGGTGATTTTGTTGTTAAATTGATAATGTCATTATTAATGTTAATTCCGTTTAGAGTTCTTCTTAAAAAAACTATTCCAGATGAGACTAAACTATCTGCAAAATCATATTAATGAAGGATTTTTTTATTAGTAAAAAGATTGGTTAACTGATTTATCATTACATCACCTAAGTCGTGGACATCGGTAATTTTTACAGCCCTTTTATAATAACGTGTAACATCATGACCAATTCCTATAGCTAATAATTCCACAGAAGAAAGTTCTTCAATAGAATTGACTGTATTTTTTAAATCATTTTCAAGATAATCATTTGCATTTGTAGACAGCGTTGAGTCATCGACTGGCGCACCATCTGATATGACCATTAATATTTTTCTTTCTTCTTTTCTTCTTCTCATTTTATTAAAAGCCCATCTTAAACCTTCGCCATCAATATTTTCTTTAAGCAAACCCTCTTTGAGCATTAAACCAATATTATTTTTTGCTTGTCTCCAAGGTGTATCTGCAGACTTATAAATTATATGTCTCAAATCATTTAGTCTTCCAGGAAATTTTGGTTTTCCATTATTAATCCAAAATTCTCTACTTGAACCACCTTTCCAATGCTTTGTAGTAAAACCTAAAATTTCAACTTTTACAGAACATCTTTCCAAAGTTCTTGAAAGTATATCAGCACATACAGCTGCTACTGAAATTGGTTTTCCTCTCATTGATCCAGAATTATCAATTAAGATTGTTACTAGTGTGTCTTTAAATTCTGTTTCCTTTTCTTTTTTGAAAGATAAAGAATTAAGTGGATCAATTATTATTCTTGTTAATTTTGAAGTATCTAGAGCACCTTCTTCTAAGTCAAAGTCCCACGATCTATTTTGTTTAGCTAATAATTTTCTCTGTAATTTATTAGCTAACTTAGATACAAAACTTTTTAGTTGTATAAGTTGTTGATCCAATGTTGTTCTTAATCTTTCCAATTCTTCTTTAGTTTCCAAGTTTTCTGCTCGAATAATTTCATCAAATTGGGCAGTGTATATTCTGTATTTTTTATCATTCTCTGAAAAAATTGTCTTTGGTCTTAGAGTATTTTCTTCGCCTACCTCTTCAGTTTCTTTAACACTATTCTCATCCTCTCCTGAAATTTCTTTAGTATCAGGAGGACTTGCATCAATAGATAAATCTTGTTCCTGCTCAGTTTTAGCAGATTTAGATTGTTCTTCATCTTTACTTTTTTGTTTATCAGGATTCTTTAAGTTTTGATCGCTTTCTTCTCTATCTTCACTGAATTCTTTATCTTTAATATCTAATTCTGAAATTATTTCTGAGATTAGTTGGTTAAACTTTCCTTGATTTTTTAGGTTTGCTTTCAAAAAGCTTAAGTTTTTTTTAAAATTTTTCGAAAAATTTATTCTAGATTTTTTAGATCTTTTGATATCAAAAAAATGATTTTTTAAATATCCATCAAAAGATGCAATTATTGGATCAGTATTATTATCTGGATTTTCTTTATATTCATAAAATAAATTTTTTTTTATACCAAGAAATTTTTCACTACCAATCTTTTCATACCTAATTTTTTCAGCAAGTTTATAAAGTTTTTTAGATATCTCACCTTTTGGTTTGTATTTTTCAAATATATCTTTGTCGCTGTATTTTAATCTAAGGGCTTCGGAATCAGCTTTTGCTCTTATTTGTGAAAAATCTTCAATGCTTTCTATTTTGTTTAATTCAGGAAGATTAATAACTTTGTTGCTGTCGCTTAAATCTGGCTTCCCAAATTTTATTTCACAATCTTTTTTTTTAGAAATTGATTTTATTGTTGAAATTAATGCACTTTTAAAAGCTTCTAGGCGATCTTCTTTTTTTTGCATTCTAGCTAATTTTTACATTTATGGAAGATTCTGGAAGATCCTCCCCAAAGCATCTTTGGTAATATTCGGCCACTATCTTTCTTTCAAGTTCATCACATTTATTTAGAAATGTTACGCGAAAAGCATATCCTACATCTTTAAAAATTTCTGAATTTTCTGCCCAATGAATAACTGTTCTGGGACTCATTACCGTGGATATATCTCCGTTCATTAAACCACTTCTTGTAAGATCAGCAACTTTAATCATATTTAAAATTCTTTCTTTCCCTTTTGGATTATTTAATTTTTTGTTTTTTGACAATACAATTTCTAATTCTTTTTCAGGTTTAAGGTAATTTAATGTTGTAACAATATTCCATCTATCCATCTGTCCCTGATTAATTTGCTGAGTTCCATGGTAAAGTCCAGTTGTATCTCCAAGACCAACAGTGTTAGTAGTTGCAAACATTCTAAAAAATTTATTTTGTTTTATTACTTTATTTTTATCTAAAAGAGTAAATTTTCCATCACTCTCTAAAATTCTTTGTATAACAAACATCACATCTGGTCTGCCAGCGTCATATTCATCAAAAACCAATGCAACAGGATTCTGCACAGACCAAGGCAAAATACCTTCTTTGAACTCAGTTATTTGTTTTCCGTCCTTAATAACAATTGCATCTTTACCAATCAAATCTATTCTACTTATGTGGCTGTCTAGATTTACTCTAACGCAAGGCCAATTAAGTCTAGAAGCTACTTGTTCTATGTGTGTTGATTTACCAGTTCCATGATAACCCTGAATTAATATTCTTTTGTTAAATGCAAAACCGGATAGGATTGCTAGTGTTGTGTCCCTATCAAACTTATAATTATCATCAATCTCTGGAACATGCTCATTCCTTTTTGAAAAACCATCAACCTCCATATCTGTATCCAAACCAAAAGTTTGTCTAACTGAAATTTTTATATCGGGTTTTTGATTATCTAAGTTCATAATTTTTTACTTACTCATACTCATTCTTAACTGGCTATATGCCAATGTTATTTTTTTAAGTATGTCTTCATATTTTTTACTTCCACGATTTTTATCAGGATGATATTTCTTTACAAGTATTTTAAATCTTTTTTGTATATCTGACCAATTCGTATTGCTTTTTAGCCCCAGAATTTTTAACGCATCTCTATCTCTTTCCGATAATTTTGATTTCTTAAAACCTTCATATGAAGAACCCCTAAATATACCAGCTTTATCCTCTAAAGCGTTTACCCACAGGATCCTAAAAAAATTGTCAGGTGATCCAAAGCTTTTAGTTGGCTTGTGCCAGGTTAAATCTGACTTAATAAAATATTCAATTTCATTTTCATTCATATCAGCAAAATAGTTCCAACTCTTATTGAAAACTTTTATATGCTCTAAACACAATAATCTAAATTTTTTACTGTTATCTTTTTCTATAGGAGCCTTGTAAACTCCAATTTTCTTACATTTACTCCATTCACAAATATTTTTCATAATAAATTTATATTATATAGTACAATGTGTATTAATGAAAAGTTTAATAGAGATTATAAAAGAAAAAATTCAAAAAAATATTAAGGTTAACAAGATAGAAATAATTGACAACACCCATATTCATAAAAGACATAAGTCTTTTAATAAAAGCAAACTCCACTTAAAAATAATAATTGACTCTGATGATTTGAAATTTTCTAACAAGATTGAATCACACAAAAAAATAATAAATCTTATAAAAAATGAGATAGAAACAAAAATTCACTCTTTAGAAATAAAAATTAACTAATTTTTTTTAGAAGATATCCAATTTCTTCAGAACCTATCCTAAATTGACCTGGCATAGTAGTCCTACCTATTCTTTTTAGAAGAATTAAATTTATTTTATCATCATAATTTTTTTTATCTATTTTCATAAAATTCACAATTTTATAGAAAGATTTTTTTGGATAAAAATCTGTTAAATTTTTAGGAAGATTGTTCACTTTATAAATATTTTCAATTTTACTTAAAGTATTATAAGAACAGATTTTTTTTCTAAATGATAATCTTGTTGCTAAAATCATTCCTATTAATACTGCTTCTCCATGATTTATTTTTCGTGAATAATTATTTGCTGCTTCAATACCATGCGCAAAAGTATGTCCAAAATTTAAAATCATTCTTTTATTTTTTTCTTTTTCATCTTCATTTGCAAAACTCAATTTGATTTTGCAACTTTTAGTAATTATCTCTCTAACTATTTTGAAATTCATCTTGTTTAAAATATTTTCTGAATTTCTGTTTAAAAAATTAAAAAATTTTTCATCACGAATAAGAGAATGTTTTAGAATTTCAGCAAATCCGCATACTAAATTCCTTTTTGACAAACTTTTTAAAAATCCTAATTCACTTATAACTAATCTTGGTTGATAAAATGAACCAATAAGATTTTTACCTTTGTTTGAATTGACACCAGTTTTTCCGCCAATAGAAGAGTCTACTTGAGCTAGAAGCGTAGATGGTAAGTTTATAAAATTAATTCCTCTTTTATAAATACTTGCAACAAATCCTGTAAAGTCCCCGATAATTCCTCCACCCGCAGCAATAATAATATCACTTCTGTTTAAATTATTTTTCAATAAATTTTCAACTAAATCATTGACTTTAGTAAAAGATTTTAAATTTTCATTAGGAAGATATTCATAGACATAAACCTTATAATTTTTAATTTGCTTCTTTATTTTCTTTTTATATTTCACAGGTATTTTTTTATCCAAAACTAGAGCCACTTTTTTAGTTTTAGGGCATAATTTTTTAATCTGTTTTCCAAGTAAATTTATAGCTTCATTACCAATTAATATTGAATAATCTGTATTTTTATTTTTTACTCTAATTTTAGATACTTTCATAAATTTTTAATATTTCTTTTACTATGTCGTCTTTATTTTTAAAATTACAGTCAACTTTGTGATCAGCAGCTGAATAAGTTTTTTTTCTTTTTTCATAAAGATTTTTGACATCTTGTTCTGAACTTTTACTATCTAATAAAGGCCTTCTTTTGTTCGTTTTTATTCTTGAAAATAGATGTTTTGGATCCAGATCTAACCAGACAGAGAAGCATAATTTTTTGATACTTTCTCTAATCCTTTCATTCATAAATGCACCACCGCCTAAAGCTATAACTACATTTCTATCTTGTATTAAATGAAGAGTCTCTTTTTCTTCAATTTCACGAAAAAATTTTTCGCCTTTTTTCTCAAATATATCCAAAATTGAAAGTGAAAGTTTTTCTTCTATAATTTTATCTACATCTTTAAACTGCAGCTCTAGTTTACTAGCCAATTCCTGACCAATAGTGGATTTTCCCACACCCATCATTCCAGTTAATATAAGGTTTTTTTTCAATTTATACCGCAATTTTTAATTTGATTTATCACAAATTTGTCTTAATTGTTAAGTTTAAATATATTTTATCAACTATGCAACCGAGATTAAATTTAAAATCAAAAGGCAGTTCATCTTTTCTAAACACAATTTTAAAAGGCTTGATGATCATAGCTGTGATAGGCGTAGCTTTTTATTTATTAGATAAGGTTGATTTTCCATCTCCACAAAATCAAGTGAAAGAAGATGTCAGCAATCAAATTATCAAACTTAAATAATTTTTTTTTAATTTTATTTTTTATAATATTTTTTTATTGCTGCCCAGCATTTGCTGAGGAATCAATAGATTTATGGAAAAAGAAAAGCAATACGAATTCTAACGTATTAAAAGATAATGATGAGTCAAAAGAAGAACAAAAAATAGATATTTCAAAAATAAATGAAAATAAAAAAGAACAAATTCAGATTTCAGAAAACCAGAATGATGATACACCTATAAAATTAGTAGGTCTTTATGATCCAGAAAAAAATGATTTTAATTTAGATATGTGGTCAAAAACAAATGGAAATTCGATAAGAGATACAATAAAAAGAATTGAAAAAATTAACCTTTCAAAATTTTCCGAAGAAATTTTTTTAAATACAATACTAACATACTCCTTTCCTCCCCAGAACAATTTATCAGAAAAGGAATTTCTAAAATTAAAAATTAATTGGTTGATTAAAAACAATAAGATAGAAGTAATAGAAAAGTTTTTAAATAATAATTTGGAATTTGATGGAAAGTCAAAACTAATAAAATATTTAATAGATTTTTATATTTCCTCTGGAAATGTTTCTGAAGGATGTAAAAAGTCTGAGTTTATAAATAAAGAGATTAAAGATAATTATTTAGAAAAATTTAGAATTTATTGTTTAATTTTAAATAATAAAAAAGAAGAAGCACAACTTAATTTTGATTTATTAAGAGAAGAGGGTCGATCAGACAAATTTTTCGATGAAAAAATTTTATTCTTACTAGGAATCAGAGATAAACCAAATAACAAAATTTCAGAAAAAAATCTATTAAATTTTTATTTATCTTCAATTACAGTTGAAGGCTTTCAATATGAACCAACACAAAAGACAGATAAAAATATATGGAAATATATGGTAGCTGCAAATTTAATTGTTATAGATAAACTGGAAGATCCTGAAATAATAAAAAAATATGAAACAGCTGCAAACGAAGGAACTTTTGAAAAAGAAAAGATTTTTGAAATTTATATGTCGATTCCTTTTAGCATAAACCAATTACTGAATGCATCTAGTTTATACCAGGGATTAGATGATCACGAAGGAAGAGCATTAATTTATCAAAGGACTTTATTATCTGATAATATTGAAAATAAATTGAAATTATTATTTCTTTTAAAAGAATTATTTGAAAAAGAAAAATTAAATAATATTTTTAAAGAAAATTTAAGTAATACTTTAAAAAATATTGACCCAGATGACATTCCAGAAGATTATAAAAAACTAGTGGAAAGAAGTATAATAGTTAAGAAAACTAATGAATTAGGCAAAATTAAATATGAAGATAAAATTTTACATAGATCTAAAGTTATAAAAATTTTCACAGATCAAAATCCAGATATTGATAAGGTAAACAAAGACTTTATAAATGTTTATAAAAAAATAAAAAGAAACAAAAAATACTTTTTTTCAATTAAAGATATAATTCTTTTAGAAACATTATCTTCAGAGGGGATTAAGATTCCAAAAGAATTAGATATTAATAATCTTTCTAAAGACCTAACAGTGCCCTCTAACATGAAAACCCTAGTAGATAATGGTGAAATTGGTCTATTAATGTTAAAACTTGTAGAAATTATTGGCAGTGATGAAATAAAAAATTTAGATCCAGAAACGATATATTTTATAAACAAATTGCTTAATAAAGGAAAAATAAAAAAAGTAAGAAACCAAATTCTTAATCTCACACTACCTTTGAGGGTATAATTGTATTATAAATTCTAATGGCCATTAGAAAAATTTTAACAATACCTGACCCAATATTGAGAGAAAAATCTGAACCAGTAAAGATTGTTGATAAAGATATTCAAAACTTAATGGACGATATGATAAGCACTATGTATCACGCTCCAGGTATTGGTTTAGCTGCAATTCAAATAGGTATTCCAAAAAGAGTTGTAGTTATGGATCTATCAAAAGGGTCAGATAAAAAAGAGCCAATGTATTTTGTTAATCCTGAAATTATATGGAAATCAGATCTTTATTCTACATATGAAGAAGGATGTCTTTCAATACCAAATCAATTTGCTAAAATTGATAGACCTGAGAAATGTCATTTTAGATATCTTGATTATAATGGAAATCAAAAAGAAATTAAAGCAGATGGTTTATTATCTACTTGTATTCAACACGAGATTGACCATTTA
>MDTB01132802.1_pt1 | contig 15180 bp, 12 predicted proteins | sample 811161 | NCBI WGS metagenome assembly MDTB01 (sample SAMN05326650, study PRJNA326480) | marine metagenome | isolation source: seawater | place: Mediterranean Sea | collected 2009 | reverse complement strand
TTTTGGATTTCATAGAAGCAATTGAAAAAGCGATTGGAAGAAAAGCATTAAAAAATTTAATGCCAATACAACCAGGAGATGTTATATCGACTTGGGCAGATACATCTTTATTGGAACGCCTGACGGGATATAAACCTAGGACTAAGCTATTAGATGGGACTAAAAAATTTGTAAGTTGGTATCGTGGATACTACGATATTTGAGTTAAGAAAAAAAGTTTTTAGATAAATACATTTAACCCTTACGACTTTGCGGTATAATGAGCAAGTTTCATACCCCGCAGAAACGATGAATGTAAGCGCAATTATTGATCGAAAAAATGGAGAGCTACTTTTTCTCTAGCTTGTAATGACGTCCAATATATTCAGATTATTACTCGGATTGGATACAGGATTTGGCGGTACAATTCAACTCATCAATTGGTTAATTTCTCGCAAGTGAGGGTTTGGTTGAAACTGTTCGTCTTAAAGGACGGTGTTTTAATTGGGGCTCAGGAGCAGGAAATGTGGCTGCGACTAACCATGTAATATCTCGCAGGAATTCGTTATGGTTTTGGTGTGTAATTTATTGAACAATTGTAGCAAGAGGAGGTTAGAAAGTTGAAGAGTATCGCTATTGTAGGCTTGGGATATGTCGGATTGCCACTTGCAGTGGCGTTTGGGAAGCAATATTCAGTCGTGGGTTTCGATGTAGATACAGCTCGAATCAAAGACTTAGACAAAAATTTAGATAAAACCAATGAAGTCTCCGTAAGTGAACTCGCGTCGGTAAAAAATTTAATTTTTTCCAGCGATGTCCAAGAAATTGCTGATTGTAATGTTTTCATTATTACTGTTCCCACACCAATTGATATAAATTTTGTGCCTGATTTGAGGCATCTCAAAAAAGCGAGTTCACTAGTTGGATCTGTATTGAAACTAGGCGACATTGTAGTTTACGAGTCAACAGTATATCCTGGAGCGACTGAAGAAGTTTGTGTGCCAATCTTAGAACAGGTTTCAAGATTAAAGTATAATGAAGATTTCTGTGTAGGGTATTCCCCTGAAAGAATTAATCCTGGAGACAAAGTCAACACGTTGACAAAAATTCCCAAGATAACTTCCGGGTCATCTACTGAGGCGGCACAAAAAGTAGATGAAATGTACGCCACTATAATTGAAGCTGGGACTCATTTAGTTTCAAGTATTCGTGCTGCTGAGGCAACAAAGGTAATTGAAAATACGCAACGTGATATGAATATTGCCGTGGTAAATGAATTCGCTAAAATTTTTAATGTGTTAAATATCGATACAGACGAAGTGTTGAAAGCAGCTTCAACAAAATGGAACTTTTCTTATTTTAAGCCAGGCCTTGTCGGTGGACATTGCATAGGTGTTGACCCATACTACCTTACATATAAAGCCACAGAGTCTGGTTTTCGACCAGATCTACTTTTATGCGGACGGAGAATAAATAATGGGATGGCGGAATACGTTGCTGTTCAGTTAATAAAGTTGATGACAAAAAATAAACTTACTGTTGCGAATTCCAATGTGTTGGTGCTTGGCTTTACTTTCAAAGGAAATTGCTTTGACATTCGCAATACAAAAATAATTGACTTGGTGCATGAATTAGAAAGTTTTGGCTGCACTGTGGATGTAAGTGATCCTTTGGCTGACCCAGATCTATGTAGAGATGAATATGCTCTAGAGTTAATCAGGCAACCAAGAAAGAGTTTCTATGATGCCATAATTATAGCAGTTGACCATATATATTATTCCGATTTAGGTGAAAAAAAGATCCGTTCGTTTGGGAAAAAATGTCATGTGTTATACGACTTGAAGAATGTTTTACCTCAAGGTGGGTCGGACCTTCGCTTGTAAATATGGAAAAAAGTCAGTTAAAATATTGTAGCTATTTGCAAAATCTTTTGGCCAGTTGATTTGATGTTGAAGATTATGGCATTTTTATTAGTGGGACAGACTTTAATGCGACTAAGGTTGGCCTAACAATATGGGACAGAAACTTTTTCTTGATTTTGAAAAATATGTTCGGACTATTTACCATGATGAAAACATATTACTCCACCGCCCAGTTTTTTCTCAATCCGATGAACATTATGTAATGGCTTCCTTAAAATCAAACTTTGTCTCTTCTGCGGGACCTGAAGTGGGGCTATTTGAAAAAGAGGTAGCGAAGTTTACTGGAGCTAAATATGCGGTTGCGACAGTCTCCGGCACCGCAGCGTTACATGCCTGCCTAGCTGTAATAGGTGTAGGTTACGGTGACGAGGTCATTATACCTTCTTTAACGTTTGTCGCGACTGGAAATGCAGTAAAATATTGTGGTGCAGAGCCAGTATTTTTAGATGTTGAACCGATGACGGGAACCATCTCACCAGACGCGCTTCATTGTTTTCTTTCAAAAAATACCACATATGTGAACGGCCAATTATTAAATAAGTCAACTCAACGCCCAATAAAAGCATGCATTGTGATGCACACCTTTGGTCATCCGGCGAGGCTAACCAAAATATCCAAGATATGTAAGAGCTTTGATATCGACCTTATAGAAGACGCCGCAGAAGCTCTCGGTAGTAGAATTAACGAAATACACGTGGGAAACGCAGGTAGATTGTCGATATACAGCTTTAATGGTAATAAAATAATCACTACTGGCGGAGGTGGGATGATTACTAGCAACGATGAAGACTTGGCAATAAAATTACGTCACATTACTGCGACAGCAAAAGTTTCTCATCAGTATAATTATTTTCACGATCAGTTAGGATTTAACTATCGGTTGCCAAATCTTAATGCGAGTTTGGGTCTTGGTCAAATGAAGTATTTACGAAAATTTTTGACTGAAAAAAGAAAAGTAGCCAAACTTTATGACGATTTCTTCAAGGGAACTCCTGTTCGGTTTTGGTCAGAGGAACCGGGCGTAGCAAGTAATTATTGGCTAAATGCCGTTAGCTTTCCAAATAAAGAACTGAAGTATGCATTTCTAGATTTTACAAATTCAAGAGGCATAATGACTCGACCGGTTTGGGATTTACTGCCTACTTTGCCTCACTTTAAGCATTCGCAAACTGACGGTATACCTGTAGCTAGAGGTATATTTGAAACCACTGTTAATATTCCATCCAGCGTCCCAAACAACTAAGTGTCAGAATTATTAGTAATAATCGGCGGTGGTGGGCAGGCTAAGATAATAATTGATGCTTTACAAGGGAACACTTTTATTAAGGTGCTTATTGTAGATCCCTACGCTAAAAGTGAGAAACTTTTGGGCATACCAATTGTTGACCATCTAAGCTCAAAATATGACAAAGTCCCCAAAAAATACATTGTAGCGATTGGAGATAACTATAAGCGTTGGCAAGTTGTTCAAAGACTATTAGAGAGCGATCCAGAAACAAAATTCTACACGAGCATACACGAGTCCGCTATTGTCTCTGCTAGAGCGAATGTTGGAACTGGCTCTATGATTTGTGCAGGTGCTATTGTAGGCGTGAACTCAAAAATTGGATCTCACTCAATCATAAATACTAAATCTATTGTCGATCATGACTGTTTGATTAGAGATTATGCCAACATAGGGCCAAATGTCGCCTTGGGTGGCGGGGTTGAATTAGGTATGAGGTCGTTCATCGGCATTTCAACAACAGTATTACATTCAACAACAATCGCAGATGATGTCGTACTTGGTGCAGATTCATTTTTGAATAGAAACATTGACAAAGCATCTAGTATTTGGTTTGGTAGGCCTGCTAAGTACATAAGATCGAGGAAGAACAATGATCCTTACTTATAAGGTTTGTAGTAGATTTTTTGACATCGTTATAAGTTTTTTCGCGATCTTTTTACTTTTGCCAATTTTGATCATAGTGGCAATGTTACTTCGTGTGACTGGCGAAGGAAAGGTGTTTTACCATCAAGAGCGAATTGGTCGTAATGGTCAGACTTTCAATTTATTAAAGTTTGCTACGATGTTGAAAAATAGTATGTTAATGGAAAATGGAGCAATTACAGTTAGAAATGATCCAAGAGTCCTTCCACTTGGAAAAGTGTTGCGTAAAACCAAGATAAACGAACTACCGCAACTTCTAAACATTTTAAAGGGCGATATGAGTCTCGTTGGCCCTAGGCCTTTACTTGCAAAACAGTTTAATTTTTATTCTAAGGAAGGTAAAGAGACAATAATTCAAATGAGACCAGGGCTTACTGGTGTGTCATCAATTTTATTTCGGGATGAAGAAAAATATTTTAGTTCGCGGGAGAATCCAGACATCGTGTACCGAAAGAAGATATCACCGGTAAAGCAATATTTAGAGGTCTGGTTTTTCCACAACCGTAATATTTCTTTGTATTTTAAAATTATATTTCTCACAGCAGTGGCGATATTGTTCCCTAAACTCAATATCGTCTCATTCTTTCCTAAAAATCTTAAAGAAAGTATGCCAAATGTTTGATATTGACTTAGAGCCCTACTTCAAAAGTTTGTTTGAAAAAGGGTTTGTTTATTTTCCGAGTATTTCAGATTGTGAGTGGCGTCAGGACGTCTACGCCAATTGTATGGAGCAGATCAACTCCAGGAGCTATGCAGAAAATTTACCAGCAAACTTAAATTTCTTGGATCAAACTGGTATTTCAAGAATTTTAGCGCCAGCGTTGTTAGAAAAAGCTAAAGAGTATTTTAGTATTTCCTGTAAAGTAAACGATATATATAACGTATGCCGCTTGGTTCGACCTGGAGATACATCCGAAGGCTATCGTGGACATTTTGACTCGCATCTTTTTACGTTAGTTACCCCGATAAACATTCCAGAATACCCAGAAATGGATGATATCGGTCAATTGCATTTTTTCCCCAATGCGCGAAAAATGCCAAAATACGAAATTCAAAATATCGCTGGAAAGATAGCATATAAGAGATATAATAGTAAAAATGGTTTCGAAGTACTCGCGAATAAAACAAACGGTATAACTGAAACTTTTCGAGAATACAGGCCTGTTCTCTTCGTAGGTAATACCACTTTTCATGGGAATGCTCCCGTAAATTCGAGCTCCCAATTTAATCGAATGACTATATTAACTCACTTTTTTGATCCTTCGCCAAAGTATGGCGTTGGAAATTTAATGCGACTGGTTAGAAGGCGCTAGTTTTGTTATAAGTTGGACTGCAAAAATATACCTTAGCTCTTTCAAAATAATAATAAAAGCTTATTTTACCTTTTGAAGTGGCCTCTATAAATAAAATAAATGTATTGGACAAGATATGTTTAATGACGCAATAATTGTGGTAACGGGTGGAACGGTTTCCTTTGGCGATGCGTTGGTTTCAACGATTTTAAGAAGTTACAAACCGAAAAAACTTATCGTATTTTCAAGAAATGAAATAAAATTACGTGAAATGGCAAAGAAGTTTCGAGACTCTTGCGTTCGTTTTTTCATTGGAGATGTGCGAGGAATGTATAGGACACTTGCTGATGTAGAATACGTAGTACACGAGGCGGCAACTAAGATTGCACCTATCGCAGAATATAATCCTTTTGAAGACGTGAAAACAAATATTAGTAGTGCAATGAATTTAATCGATGCATGCATTGATCAAAGTGTTAAGAGTGTAGTAGCACTATCTATTGATAAAGCTTCGAGTCCGATTAACTCGTATGGTGCTACCAGACTAATATTAAACAAATTATTTGTAGCTGCTAATAGATAACCGCATGACGCGCTTCATGCTGACACTTAAACAAGGAATAGGCTCAGTGCTTTTGCTTTTGGCGATATTAAAGGCTTCGAGCTATAAGTAAAAAAGATACCCTATATGAAAGTAATGGATATTGCTCATCCAGTAAGTTCACATGCTATTTAAGAACATGTAGAGGTTTAGCCTGGTGAAAAATTCCATGAACAGATAATGCAGGGAAGATGCTCCGTTTACGTATGAATACGATACATATTACAAAATTTTCCTTAGCCTTATTGACCGAATGTCGAGTCAAATCGAATAAAAAATAGAAAATTAGTTTTCCACAACTTCTCATATTTAAGCTATAGTAATAATGGATGGATGGTTACCTCTACCCTAAAAATTGATAACAAAAATCTATAGCTTTCTTCACTCTTCTGAGTAGGTCTCAATTAAATTTTAAAATGCACATAAGTAAGTTTAGGCAGCGATAGGTGGTTTATTGCAAGAAATGTTTAACCACAAATTTGCTTGGTATATAAGGGAGATATTGAAGTAATTATTTTCGTTGGGATCCAATAAAGCGAAATATTGAAGTGATTAAATTTCATAATAAAGCTGAGAAAACCTCTATGACATTCGATTATTTAGAACGAGATGAGAACTTTGTCTTATAGGGAATACAGGACTTGTTGAAATTTAAGCTAGTTGGATATCGTAAGTTAGCCGATCAATTTTCAAGAGGGCTACGACATAGGCACTCAAAACGACCGCAAGCTTTACTCGCTTGTAACAGCTACGCAAATTATTTTCCTCGATTGCCTTATTTTTTAAGTGCCTCGAAATATCTAAGTCAAGCAAGAAATAGTTTATTGATCATCCCCTTCCAAAACAGCTTGATGTGCTCTTGATGTATGAAAATTGTACAATAACGGTTGGAGATGAACTTGAAAAATTTTGTGGAGTTGTTAATAAGCCCACGGAGCACATTACCGCGTTCGGAAAGGGGATTTAATCTTGATATTAAGTAAATTAAAGAGTTCAAGGCTTGGAAAATTATATGATCAACTTAGCGTAGGTCAGCGAAAAGACTTTTTGAAATTACAGTTTTTGATAGTTGTCTCTGCATTGTTAGAACTTATTTCTCTTTCTTCGTTGGTGCCGCTGTTGAGCCTACTTTCAGGTTCTCAGGATTCAACACAAACATCTTTGATAGAAGACTTTGTATTTGAATTTTTTAGTGACGATATCATTGTTATAGCAGGTGCTACTATATTCCTCCTGTGTACTTCTGCAATAATCTCTATTTATACTTTATGGCGGCTTTCAATTTTTTCGCAATTGATTGCCGCAAATATAGCAAGCCGACTCTTTAAACTTTACATTTTTCGTGAGTTGGAGAAGAGTGTAAATGATAACTCATCAAGAATGATTAGTAACGTTATACAAGAAGTCTCGCGATTACGTGACGCGGTAATTGTGCCCTTCATGTTTTTATTGGCAAAATTAAGTGTCGCGGTAATGCTTATTTTAGCTCTTCTAGTTTATGATTTTTATGTTGCACTTTCTGTGGGAGGATTTCTCATCATATTATACTTTTTAATGTATGGAACAATTCGCCCTATTTTGTCTAGAATTGGTTGGCGTATAACAGAAAAAAATCAGAAGGTTGTTTCTCGCATAAACGATGCGTTTCTGGCATTAAGAGAACTGCACATTCGTAATGGACGAGAGCGTGCTGTTAATGAGTTATCGATGGAGCTGAATGATCTTGGGATGATGAGAGTGAAGTTAACTGTCTTAGGCCAGGTACCTAAATACTTCATTGAATTTCTGGCACTTGGCTCTATCGGAGCATTTAGTATATACTTTACTTTGACAAATTCAGTAGGCAATGGAGATATCTTCTCAGAGATGGCGATTTATGCTGTTGCTGGCTTCAAAATACTGCCTGCCATTCAACATATATTTAGTCATGTTGTACAGATAAAATCCAACATTCAGTCATATGACGCAATCCACAATGATCTAGGAATGGAGCGTGAACTTAGTGTGCGGCTAAGGCATCTAAATGAAAATTTCAGGGCAAGTGTTTTACCCTTTGAAAAAAATATTCAATTAAAAAACGTTAGTTATTGGTTCGATGATGAGAAGCAAAAGGTTATTAAAAATATTAACTTACAAATTAAAAGGGGAGAAACTGTTGCAATTATAGGGGCTTCTGGTTCGGGTAAGTCTACCTTGCTCGATCTGATTATTGGAATACGCCAGTCAAAAATTGGTGCATTATACATAGACGGTACAAAAATAAATGATACGAACTTGCGCTCATGGTTTGCAAACGTGAGCTTTATGCCTCAGCAATCATTTCTATTAGACGATACTGTTCGTAAAAATATCGCTTTTGGCACCAATGATTACTCCATAGAAGATGACAAGATAAATAGCATAATTAAACAAGTCGGATTATCACCTGTTATCACTAAATCAATTAATGGAATTCATAGTAGGATTGGTGAACGCGGTGGGCTGTTTTCCGGGGGAGAACGTCAACGTATTGGAATTGCAAGACTGCTATATCAAGATAAGCCAGTTATTTTCATTGATGAAGCAACTAGTGCCCTAGATGCTAAATCTGAATTAGAAATCCATGCCTGCCTTGATTTACTAGAGAATAAGACAATAGTATTTATTACGCATAAGTTATCTACAATAAGAAAATGCGATAAGATCATCGTCGTAGATGATGGAGAGATAATAGGTATTGGTAGTCATGACGAGTTAATTAAATCAAACCCAACTTTTCAGAAATTGATCGATTCATAAATTGATTTAGTAATGAAAAGATCGATCTTTATAGTAAAGAAATTTTTAATGGTAGTTGGCTTTTTGGCCCCAATGGACTATGCCTCATGGTTAAGTAAAAAGAAAAATATGATATTTGCTATTCCATAGGATTATATGCAAATTTTTGTCGCAGGCCTCACTGGTTCGTTATAGAATTACAAAAATAAGTTCATTGGTTCTAAGCACTTTGCCACTTATTTATTATTATCAAATTTTACAAAACCTAACCTTAGGCTTATCGTTTGTTGATCAAATTTGCATACCGTCGTTAAAATGGAATGATATACGTGTCGGAAGCTTTTATTGATAATAAAAATTTCAATCCATCAAGATGTGCCATAATTTATAATCCATTGCCCAATAATTCAAAATTTAAGAAAAAAATCAAGGTCTTTAATAAGAAAGTAATTTTAGGTTTAGGGATACTCGAGTAGAGGAACCAATGGGATTTGCTAATAGACGCATTTGCTATAATAACTAGAGATTTAGATTGTATTTCGTTAATTGCAGGAACAGGTAGTCTAGAGAAGTGATTGCTGGGTCTCACTGAACATGTAAAAATAGAGAATAAGGTCGAGCTTCTGAGATATATGGCTGAGCCTCAAAATGTTTTGGTTCGCTCAGGCGTACTTTCATCACTTATGACTCTGAGGCATTTGGTGTGACTCTAGAAGAGCCGATGTCTGTTGGAAACAAGTGGTCAGTACAGATGTCTTTTTAGGTCCAAGGAAAGTTTTAGGGTATGGCAAATATGGGTTCCTGGTTAAAAAAGACAATGTCACCTTCATTGTTAGTGCATTAAGAAAAGCTTGCATACATCCAAAAAAGATTAATCTTCTGACCAAGGCAGTCAAAAGGTTTGAACCAAATACAATTAGCTAGCAATATATTCACTTTATCGAGAAAATATATGCGTCGAAGGGTACAATAAATAATGAAATATAATGTTGTTCGCTTTAGGATTGGAGGAAACAATAGTGGTGCGTACTTTTATGAAAAAATGATTGAAGAAGGACTAATGGATCACGGCAGTGGGTTAGTTTCTTTCAGCACATTTAAACCTCAAAAAAAGTCTTGGCACTTATTTCGGTTCGTTACATATGCCATCTATTGGCTCAATGCTCATGTGAAATTGTGGTTCACCGATATATCAGTCGCTGTAATTTCACCGGGTAGTATGCTCATATTACCAAAAAGAGTAAAAGTCATTTGTATAATACATCATTATGATCCAACGCCTTTCAAAGGTTTAAGGCAGCTTTATGCAAAAATGGCGTATTGGTCCGTTAAATTACAGAGAATGCGAATAGATGGTGTAATAACTGGCGCGAAGGTGTGGAAAAGATTTTTTGAACTGCAAGGTTTTAAAAACGTAAAAATTATCTATAGCGCATTTCAGGTCGATGAAATGTTGAAGATTACGAAAAATCAAAATGGTCAAATGTTTTTAAATAAAAATAGTCTTTCACCTAACCGCTACATCTACATTGGCACATATCACCCTGCTAAGGGCCAAATGCTTACTGTGAAAAAATTATTTAATTTAGGTTTTACTCTTGTGGCGACATCATCTGATCAAAACATTCAATTCAAGGACGAACACTTTAAAGTGATCAATGCATCTTTTTCAGAATATAATCATCTGTTGAAGAACGCACGCTTGGCGATAGCTATGTCGACCTTCAAAGAGGGGTGGTGCCGTGTGCTGCATGAGGCAGCAATTCACGGCACACCTATTTTAGGCTCTGGTTTGGGTGGAATGAGAGAATTATTACAACTATCTTCAGTTCGCCCATCCACCTTCGATACCCTTAATAAAGATGTGATAGAAAAATTGGCGCAGCCAAAGTTGTCTGATGATATACAAAAGAATTTCGCTAAATTCACCTCAGAGAAATTTAAGCTAAAATGGTTTGAAGTTGTTTCTAAATACTTGAATGATCAGTAAGTATACCATAACAAAAAATAGATTATTTTTTACGTTAACATTTGTTGTTTGCGTTCAGTACAGTTTTGCACATCAGTTGGGTTTGTATGGCTACGGTACCGATTACCGTTATTTTTATAGCACTAGAGAGAATATGCTTGTAGTAACAAAAATAATCGATAATTTAGGTTTTTTCTTAGCTACACTAACAATAAATCAGATACATTTAGGTGTCCTAGTTACCTCGATGTTATATTCGATATCAAATTTATATCTTTTTAATGTGTTTTTAAAAGAGAGAACGCTGTTTCTGTTATTATCCGTGACGTTATGCTTACATACGTGGCCGCTTATAATGGGCGTTTCAAACGGCATGCGACAGGCTATCATGGCTTCATTTTTGTCGTTTGCTGTAGCGAGGGCTTACAAAACACAAAAAATACCAATAGTCTTAATTTTTTTGAGTGTGCTTTCACATAATAGTGGATTGTTTTTTTGCTGCATATTGATTTTCGCTTTGATGCAAGCAAAATATCTCAATCGTACTCGCCTTTACCTTATAATTTTTGGCATTTGTGGGTTTTTGACAATTTTATATTGTAGCCGTTACTTAATTGTCCCAGGTGGATCACGGGTTATCGGTGGTGATTTTAGATATCCATTTTTACTCATTAACTTTTCAATAGCACTATTTTTGTTTCTACGACGTCATTTGACTAGCCCTCAACTATTTCTTTTTTATGCAAATTTCTGTGCACCCGCTATTTTCATGGTGGGGGGAAATTATGAATATGAACGCTTAAACCAAGTATTGATACTTTTAAATATAGTTATTTTAGCTAATATGTTCAAATCTAAACAAAGTAGAATAATAGTTATTGCAATTATGTTTTTGTTTGTAGGTATAACATACGCTACTGGTATGTTTTCAGGACTACAATAACCAAGAAAAATGCGTGTCACTTATCTACATCAGTACTACAACTCGCCAAGCATGAGTGGGAGCACTCGATCACATAACATCGCAAAAAAAATGGTATCGCGTGGTTTGGAGGTGAATATTTTTACGAGTTTCCGTGCTTCCAACCCATCCTGGAAAGGTTGGAGGGTGACGGAGGAAGATGGAATCAAGGTACATTGGTATGCCGTGAGATATTCTAATAACATGAATTATATCAGTAGAATTTGGGCGTTTTTGGTATTTGCACTCGTATCCTCTATACGCGTTTGCCAGTTTAAGAGCGATATTGTTTTTGCAACTAGTACGCCTCTCACAATATGTCTTCCAGGAATTATAGCTTCCAAATATTGGGCCGTTCCAATGGTTTTTGAAGTCAGGGACTTGTGGCCAGAAGTACCAATTGCGATCGGAGCAATAAAAGGTCCACTGGCCATATTGTTAGCCAAGGGCTTGGAGCGGATCGCCTATAAAAATTCTTCAGCTATTATAGCATTATCACCAACTATGAAAGCAGGTGTAGTTTCCGCTGGGTACTCTGAGTCAAGAGTTGCTGTTATTCCAAATTTTTCTGACATCAGTAAACTTGAAAGCATTAAACCCTCGTTTAAATCTTTAAACTTGGATGTCAATCTCACGTCAGGGCCAACTCTTCTCTACTCAGGTACATTAGGAAAAGTTAATGGGGTAGGATATTTAGTCGACGTAGCTTCTGAGCTTAGAAAAATTAAATCTAATGTCAAAGTCATTATTGTCGGTTCAGGGGCGGAGGAAGATAAGATTAAATTTCTGGCTGAACGTTCAGAGGTATTAAATAAAAATTTATTCATTTGCGCAGCCGTCTCTAAGACTGAGAGTTTTGAGTTGCTTAGAAAGTCCACAATGGCATCAAATTTGGTAATTGATATCCCAGAATTAGCGGGTAATTCTGCAAATAAATTCTTTGACGCTTTAGCAGCCAAGAAGCCTGTTTTCTTGAACCACTCAAGCTGGCTAGAAAAAATAGTTTTTGCGAGAGAATTTGGGATCACTGCGTGGGGATTGACAACGGAACAGGTAGCCAAGTTGTTAACAGAAAAACTGAATGATCCTGGTTGGTTGTCTGAAGCGTCCACTAACGCAGCTGATGTAGCTAGAAAATTTTTTGATATAGACGACTTGGCAAATAATGTTATCAGTGTGCTGGTAGCTGTGCTTGACGGCAAAAATGATCAAGTTTATCAACACTCCAGAAAACTAGACAGCATATGAAACAGATAAGTCTATTTGATTTTGAATTTAGGAAGAGGAGGCATTAAATGAAAAGTGCTTTGGTCACAGGAGTAACAGGTCAGGATGGTGCTTATTTGACCCAGTTTCTTCTAGCGCATGATTATCGTGTTTATGGGGCATATAGGAGAACAGCAAATCAAGATTTTTGGCGTTTAAAACAGCTTAAGACGTTTGAACACGAGAATTTACGGCTCATAGAGTTAGATATCACTGATCTATCAGCATGTCTGAGGGTCGTCAACAAATATGAAATTGATGAAATTTATAATCTTGCTGCGCAAAGTCACGTTGGCACTTCATTTGACCAGCCCTTAGCGACCGCAGCTATAACAGGACTGGGACCGGTTAATTTACTTGAAGCTATTAAGTTAACAAATAAGTCAATAAAATTTTATCAGGCATCGACATCGGAATTGTATGGATCAGCGGCTGAAATACCACAAACAGAGAGTACCCCGTTTTATCCAAGAAGTCCTTATGCTGCGGCGAAGCTTTATGCACACTCGATGGTTATTAATTATCGCGAAGCTTACGGCATGTTTGCTACTACTGGCATTTTATTCAATCATGAGTCTCCACTACGTGGAAAAGAATTTGTTACTCGAAAGGTAACTGACGGCATTGCTAGAATTATAGCTAATGAATGTGAAACACTTTACTTGGGTAATTTGAACGCAAAACGTGACTGGGGGCATGCAAAAGACTATGTCGCAGGAATCTATAAGATTATGCAAGCTATTGAGCCAAGCGACTTTGTCTTGGCTACTGGTAGGACTGAAACAGTAGAAACTCTTGTATCCATGGCATGTGCGAGCGCTGGGCTTAACATTGAGTGGATCACAAGGCAAGATCAAAAGGTCGCGATTTCAGTAACGTCAGGGAAACCAATTGTTGTAACTGATCCAAATCTTTATCGACCATCGGAGGTAGATATCTTGGTCGGTGATTTTTCCAAAGCGAAGCGCGAATTAAATTGGCACCCATCAATAAATTTGGAAGAATTAGTCAATGAGATGATGATTGCCGATCTAGAAAGGTATCAAGTTGGATCAAAGCAGTAAAAAAATATTTATAACTTGCATAAACAGTTTCACAGGTAAATACCTTATGCCAGTCTTAGAGAAATTCGAGTTCAGAGTTTTAAACTCCAGTAAAGCGCCGCCCGCGTCCAAAACAGATACAACCATAGATTTGCTTGATCAGCATCGATTATATAATTCTCTTGGAGAACACAACCCAGATTACGTAATACACCTTGCAGGAATAACGAATACAACACAGTCTGATCCACGCGCTTATTATGAAACAAATGTTATTGGGACCCCAAATTTACTGAAAAGTATAGATGATTTAAAAAAGGCTCCAAGGCACATTATTTTAGCAAGTAGTACGAACATATATGGTAATAAAAGCGATGAAATTATAACTGAGAATACAGCACTAGAACCTGTTAATCACTATGCCGCGAGTAAGTTAACAATGGAGTTAATGGCAAAGCAATGGCACAATCAGTTATTAATTACTATAGTGAGACCATTTAACTACACTGGCGTAGGGCAATCAAAAAATTTCCTTATACCAAAGATTGTAAGTCATTATAAAGAAGCTGCGCAATCAATAAATTTAGGTAATTTGAATGTTTCGTGTGATTTTAACGACGTGCGCTTTGTAGTTAATGCATATCTTCGGTTACTCGACAACGTTGCGGCTATAGGAAAGACAATTAATATTTGTTCTGGTAGGTCTTATTCTATAAAACAAACACTGGATATTTGTGAAAAATATACCAACCATTCACTTAACGTAAATATAGATCCTTCGTTAGTAAGGGTAAATGAAGTAAAAAAGCTAATGGGAACCCCCTATCTTCTCAATTTTTACGCTCCAAATTTACCACAAATCTCACTCGAAGATACTTTACGTTGGATGCTGAAGGGTTCTTTGGATAATTGGAGTGATAAAAAATGAAAATCTTTGTAAAAGGCCGAAAAATAAGAGTTAACAACAAAATATTTCGTGTAATTATGACTCGTATCAATCATTCGATTGCTCGTAAGAATATTATGACTAATCCTCAGCTTGTAATTTTCTCATTTGACCACATCGGTATATCTCTCAACGTTGAAGGACGATATGAAAATTCAATCCTCTACTTAGTTGAAGAATTTATCAACCAGAAGCTTCCAGCTGCTAAAAATAGTACAGTACTGGATATAGGTGCAAATATTGGTAACCACTCACTTTTCTTTGCTAAAATGTTTAAAAAGGTTTATGCGTTTGAGCCAAACCCTGTTGCTTACGAAGTGCTTAAGATAAACTCCAATTTTATTTCTGAGACTAAAAATATCGAGCCATTTAATTTTGGTTTGAGTGATATCAATGGTACTTTGCCGTTCTTGATAAACCATTCAAACATTGGCGGCTCAGCGATCGCCGATAACGACGAAACCTCAGAAAATATTATCGATGTCAGCGTCAAAAAGCTTGATACTTTAACAAT
>MDTB01064742.1_pt1 | contig 15180 bp, 16 predicted proteins | sample 811161 | NCBI WGS metagenome assembly MDTB01 (sample SAMN05326650, study PRJNA326480) | marine metagenome | isolation source: seawater | place: Mediterranean Sea | collected 2009 | reverse complement strand
TTCTAAGAACGAAAAAATAATCTTCCCGTTGATGCTTTTGATCCTGGTGGCGATGATGGTGCCCAGTGCGGCGCCGCTGTTAGGAATGTTTTGTTTAGGAAATTTAATGCGTGAATGCGGAGTGGTAGATCGACTCAGTTTTACAACTCAAAATGCTTTAATAAACATTACAACAATTTTTTTAGGATTAGCGGTAGGTTCTAAACTGCAAGCCGATAAGTTTTTAGTGCCTGAAACGATCGGGATTTTGGCGCTCGGGATGGTCGCTTTCAGCATTGGAACCATGACAGGTATTATCATGGCTAAGCTCATGAACATGGTCTCAAAAAGTAAAGTGAATCCCTTGATAGGAGCGGCCGGAGTTTCAGCCGTGCCTATGGCAGCCAGAGTAGCAAATAAGGTAGGGTTGGAGGCACATCCACAAAACTTCCTTTTGATGCACGCGATGGGTCCGAACGTTGCCGGTGTCATTGGGTCTGCCGTAGCAGCGGGCATATTGATTCAGTTTGCGAGCTAAAGTCCAAGTCGTTGTTCTTTAGGCAATTCAAAAGAAACCGGATATTTTTTCTCTGGATGATTAAAACCCAGAAAAACGGAAATAAGCTTTAGGTCCTCAGTCGATTTTGATCCGTACCTTCTGTCACCGACTATCGGGAATCCAATCCCGGACATATGCTTCCTGATTTGATGTTTCCGCCCCGTCTCAATTTCAATACTTACAAGACTATTCACCCCATCATTTCCGATTGGTGAAATTCGAGAGATTGCACGTCTGTTATCGATGCTCGCATCTATAACGCATGATTTTTTGAGGACATTGTGAACTACTGCCTCGTACCTCTTTTTAACTTTTCGTTCTTGAAATTGCATCGAGATTGTCCGCGCCGCCCTTTTTGTATGCGCGATTACAAGAATCCCCCTAGCATACCTATCCAGCCGATGGACTAAAAAACTAGGTTTATTTGATATTCTTTCGACTATTCTGTTAATGGCGCAGTGGTCGCCAAATCTCGTGCCCCCGCATAGCAAACCTGAAGGTTTGCTCCAAACACTAAAGTTTTTCTCTCTATAAAGAATCTGGGGTTCGATCGGTTTTGTGTCCAAGGTTGCTTGGTCATAATAGATAGAGATGTATGAGCCCGATTCAAGAATACTGGTCGCTCGCCTCAATCTCCGTGATCTACCTTTTTTTTTGTACCACACGGCTCCTTTTTTCATTGCGTCTTTGATTTTTGTTTTGGATAGACCAGAGCGTTTAAAAAGATAATCTACAGGACTAACCTTCTCTAGTACCTTCATGTTTTGAAGAGTGGTTTTCATTCAATGCTTTAAAACGCTAGCTTATTCTCTGGCATAACCAACCCAGAATTTTTTTTAAAGTATAGGGAGATTTTATCTTGCTTTCTGCTCTTTTCTTTTCGGTACTCAAAAGTATGTCCTTAAATATGCTTTTGTCTAATTGAACAAAACCGAAATCCAAGAGTTTTAAGAGGATAATTTTCTCTATTTGACTCATAATAAACCCGGGCGGCAGCGAATCTCTTTAGAGGTCACGCGATTCAATGTAAGTTTGAACCCTTGATAGGCGGCTAATCGTGAGACGCGTGATATGGAAATAGCATACTTAGACGGGAAGTGGATGCCGATTGGAGACGCCAAGGTTTCAGTTTTTGACCGAGGCTTCATGTTCGGCGACGGTGTTTACGAGGTCATTCCTTTTTTCAACGGCCGCGCCGTTGCCTTGGAAAAGCATTTGCTTAGACTTAGCAGAAGCTTAGACTCGGTCTCTTTAAGCTTCCCGAACTCTCAAAAAATTATTTCAGATCTTATAACCGAAGGGTTAAAGCGTTTCCAGGACAAAAAGGGTTTGATCTACGTGCAGGTAACAAGAGGAATACAAACCCCTCGAGATCACAAATACCAAAAAAATTCGAACCCGACTCTTTTGATTACGCTTTCAAAAAAAGATGATCTAGGTTGCGCAGATGCAACTCCGATCAGCGTAACGATCAAAAATGACTTCCGCTGGGGGCGGGCCGATATCAAGGTAACAAGTTTGATTGCGAATGTAATGCTTAAAAATCAAGCTATTAATCAGGGGTTCGACGACGTAATACTCCTTCGTGATGGGAAAGTTACAGAGGCGACAACAGCTAATGTTTTTGCGATCAAAAGAAACGTTATTTTTACTCCAGAGAAAAGCAATTACCTTCTTCATGGAATTACCCGGGACTTGGTGATTGATTTGTGCCTCAATCATAAATTCGACGTGAGAGAGGAGCCAATCACGGAGAATTTTTTATTAGTAGCGGATGAGGTCTGGTTAACCTCCTCTGGGAGCGAAATACGACCAGTCTCGCGCATCGGGGAAAAAATTCTGGGAGAAAACGCATGGAACAGAAATTCTACGTGGGCTAAGGTGTATCAGCTTTACATAGACAAGTTTTATAGGTAATTGCTGAGAATCTGCGCCTTTAAACATTGAGTTAGTATTGATATTGCCCCAACAAGTGTGTTTCTCCCATTTTATGTTTGAATAATAGCTTCGGAACACCATTCTTTGTTTGTTAAGTACCAATCAATTGTTTTCGCTAAGCCCGTTTTAAAGAGCTCTTCTGGTTCCCAACCAAGCTCGTTTTTTATCTTTGACGTGTCTATCGCATATCGGTAATCGTGTCCTGGTCTGTCCGAAATATGACGGATTAAAGATGAATATAAAAAGTCATCATCACTTTTCATCTGCATCTGATCGCAAATTGCTTGAACGATCTCAAGGTTAGTCTTTTCGCAATTTCCTCCGATGGCATAAGTTTGGCCGGGCATACCTTTTAACGCTATCTGGTAAAGTGCCCTTGCGTGATCATCCACATATATCCAATCTCGAATATGCTGTCCATCTCCATATATCGGTAGCGTTTCTCTTTTGACTGCGCGGGATATGACTAGGGGGATTAATTTTTCCGGGTATTGGAAAGGCCCATAGTTGTTCGAGCAGTTGCTTACGATCGCGGGGATATTAAAGCTTCGGCACCAAGCCCTAACCAGATGGTCTGAGGAAGCCTTGCTCGCAGAGTAAGGCGAGCTCGGGTCATAGGGCGTTTTTTCGTTGAATTTTCCTTCATTCTCAAGTGAGCCGAAGACTTCATCAGTCGAAACGTGCAAGAATAAAAAATTGCTATTAGGGTTTTTGCGAAGATAATTCCTTGAGGCTTCTAAAAGATTGAAGGTGCCTAGCACGTTAGTTTCTATAAACTTTTCAGGGGTGCTAAGTGACCTGTCTACATGTGTTTCCGCGGCGAGGTTAATTATCCTATCCGGTTGAAATCTATTGATTATCGCTCCCAATGTATTTTTATCCGAAATATCTGTGAGAGAAAAGCTATACCGTTCGTTTTTTTCCACCTCTTTTAACGAGTCTAAATTTCCAGCATAAGTAAGTTTATCGATATTAAGGACATTGTGAGCCCCATTTCGAATAATTAGACGGATTACGGATGATCCTATAAAACCTGCTCCACCTGTTATTAAAAACTTCATTTTTTTATCATGTCCTAGGGAAAAAACCTCGATTTTTTAAGGCTTGGGGCTTGCTCGTCTTTTTGCGAAAGAATCGGACTGTTTCCTTTTAAGGGCCAGTCTATAGCAAGATCGCGGTCGTCCCATCTAATGCTATTTTCGTCTTCGGGGCAGTAGTATTCGGTACATTTATATACAAGATCAGCCTTGTCTGATAACACTAAAAATCCGTGGGCGAAACCTGGTGGTATCCAAAGCAAATCCTTGTTTTCTTCGCTTAGGATCTTTGCGGTCCATTTGCCAAAGGTCTTTGATGATTGCCTTAAATCTACTGCTACATCAAAGATTTCTCCTTTTGTCACTCTGACTAGTTTTCCTTGAGGGTGTTTCAGTTGATAATGCAGTCCTCTAAGGGTGCCGCCGATTGAATGACTGTGATTCTCTTGAACAAAATCATAATTTGGCAGCCAACTTTTTCTGTAAGACTCTAAGAAAAAACCACGCTGATCCTTTAGCAGGTCAGGCGAAAAAATAACCACCTCAGGTATTGGCGTTTCAAGAGCTTTCAAAGACTTCCCTTTCGTAGACTTTTTTTAGGTAATCGCCATATCTCGTATTTTTATATTGCTTAAGAATCTGGTGAAATTGACTTTTATCTATCAAAGAAAGTTGGAGAGCAATTTCTTCAAGACATCCTATCTTCAGACCTTGTCGCTCTTCAACGATGCGGACAAAGTTGGCTGCGTCCAGCAAGGTGCTAGGCAGACCTGCATCAAGCCAAGCAGTCCCATGAGAAAAGAGTTCAAGAGATAACGTTTTGGTTTCCAGATATATATTATTAATGTCTGTTATCTCGATCTCTCCCCTTGCTGATGGCACTAGCGTTTTTGCAATTTCGATCACTGAATTGTCGTAGTAATAGATTCCTGTGACTGCGTAATTGGATTTTGGGATATCAGGTTTTTCTTCGATTCTCTGAATTTCTTTTTTCTCGTCAAAAACGACGACACCGTATTCCTCTGGGTTGTTTACGTAGTAGCCAAAAATTGTTGCGCCAGTCTGTTTTTCCGAGGCGGCGAGGAGCGTAGTTCTAATATCTTTTGCATGAAAAATGTTGTCCCCTAAGACTAAAACTACATTGCTGTCTGAAATAAAATGCTCGCCAATTATGAACGCTTGTGCCAAACCTCTTGGCTCAGCCTGTTCTGCGTAAGCTAGTTTTATTCCCCACTGCGAACCATTCCCCAGGAGGCGCTCAAAATCTGGCAAGTCGCGCGGTGTAGAAATCACTAAAATATCTTTAATATCCGACAGCATTAGTGTTGAAAGTGGATAATAAATCATCGGTTTATCGAAAACTGGAAGAAGCTGCTTACTCGTAGATAGAGTTAGTGGGAGTAAACGGGAACCGTTGCCACCGGCCAAAATGATTCCTTTTCTGCTGGTCTTTTTTTTCAATTTGGTCTCTTTTGTGTTGCCAAAAAATTCTGTTCTACCCTGCACTTTTTTTAAAGCTCAAAGACGTATCTCTAATAAGTAACTTTTTTCGCCCCCAGTATAAGCTTATACTATAGAAGAAAGACTTTCTTCTATGAGAACTTTATGGTGCCAGCTCAAATTGTTGATCTAAACGTCAGGCTAGAAAAAAGCTTGTTGTCGTCGGGAAAGGTACAAGAGGATGACATCAATCGAGCAAAAGTGTTGCAGACAAGCACGGGTCTCCAATTAGCGGGGGCACTGATCCGCATAGGCGCCATTTCTGAAGATAATATGCTTCAGGAGCTTTCTTTTCAGCTTGGGGTAAAAGTTTTAGAACGTAAAGATCTCCCTGGACTTCAAACGATCTATAAATTCATGAGTTCGTGTGATTTGAATTTTGATTGGTTCATATCCAAAGAAGTAGCGATTTGGCCCGATAGTGAGCAAGGGTTTATCAACTGTTTGTGCAGAAAGATACACGATGTTTCTGTCTCAGAGGTGGTGCGAAAATTTTTTGTGGGGAAGGAGATTGTATGGTTTTTGGGATCCACCCAAATGTTAGATGGCTTGTTCGAAGAATTAGAAAAAGAGCACTCGAGAGAAAATCTTTTCAGCGGAGAAAAAAACCGTCATTTGCGTGAACTGGCTGAAGAAGCCCCAGTGGTTGACTTCGTCAATAACATCATTGCCCAAGCAGTTGATGCGAATGCCTCTGATATCCACATTGAACCTGAAGAAACAGAATTTAAAGTCCGTTTTAGAGTGGATGGAGTTCTTCATGATCGGCTTAATCAGCCAATCGAGCGTTTCGCTGCTGTAGCCTCGAGAATAAAGCTAGTAAGCGGATTGGACATAGCCGAGCGTAGGGTGCCTCAAGATGGAAGAATGACCACTCGGCTGGGTGGTTCAGAAATGGATGTCAGAGTCTCTTCTACGCCCTGCGTGTTTGGAGAATCTGTTGTGATGAGACTGCTTCCAAAAGATGAAAACAGTGTTGAGCTAACAAATCTGGGAATGGAACCAGACCATTATTCCGAGATGCGATCCTGGGCAAGGCTTACCTCGGGCATAGTTCTAGTTACAGGCCCCACTGGCTCTGGAAAGTCAACGACCCTCCATGCGGCTCTGAGCGAAAGCAATGACGGAACAAGAAAAATCATTACTGTTGAAGACCCGGTGGAGAAGAGAGTTCGGGGAGTCACTCAAATACAGGTACATGAAGAAATTGGATATACTTTCGCTCATGCTCTCAGGGCTATATTGCGGCAGGACCCGGACGTGATAATGATAGGAGAGATAAGAGACGCGGAAACAGCTGAGATCGCCATTCAGGCAGCACTCTCGGGACATCTGGTTTTTTCCACTCTTCATACAAATGATGCTTTGTCAGCGTTCACCCGTCTTATCGATATGGGCGTGGAGCCTTTTCTAGTTGCCTCACCGCTCAGGGGAGTGCAGGCACAGCGTTTGGTAAGAAAGCTATGTTCGGTCTGTTCCGAAGACACTGTTTTTCAGGAATCAAGTCTTCCGGATTTGGATGAAGCCTTGATGGGTCGATTGGGAAGTAACTGGAAAAGAGCCGTTGGTTGTTCGCACTGCCAGAACACTGGTTTTAGTGGACGGGTGGGTATATATGAAATGATAAATGTGGGCCCAGATCTTCAAGAGCTTGTTATAAAAGAAGGCACAATAAACGAGCTTCGGAATCTCGCGTTTAAGCCTGGAGTGCGGACCCTCCTCCATGATGGATTTCTAAAAGCATCGCAGGGAGTTACGACGATAGACGAAGTATTTCGAGTTGTAAGCGCAGAGAGCGAATCTTGATTTACCGATACGAGGCGATTGATAAAAAAGGAGTTCAGACATTCGGATTAGTTGAGGCAATCAATGAAGTTCAAGCTGTCAGAGATCTAAATTCGAGAGCATTGACGGCAGTTGAACTGACCCCTGAGGAAGGTGATGCTCAGCCCAAGAAAAAGAAAAAAGCTTCAGTTGAAGAGTTAGTTATGTCGCTCCATGAAATGGTTACGCTCCTTGAATCGGGAGTTAGCGTCTCGGATACCTTAGACTCTCAATTGGTAGCAAATTATCCAGAGGATCTGTCTGCGAATTACGAGACGATGACGTCTGAAATCCGTAAAGGAGCCAGTTTTTCAAGCGCTTTGGTTATGTCGAAAATCGAAATACCCGATTATATTCATCAGCTGGCAAAGGCGGGCGAGTTGGTTGGCAATCTTCCGAAAAGTCTTCGAAATGGGCTTGATCAGTATGAGTATGAGTTAGCTTTAAGAAGAGATTTCCGAGCTGCCCTGACTTACCCGTTAATCTTGGTTGTCTCAGGCATCGCTGCTGTACTGCTGATTTTTACTTTGGTTGTTCCAAAATTTTTGCCAATGATGGAAAAGGTGCCTGATTTGCCTTTTTTATCCCAAGCTGTTTTTAAAGTAGGGACTTTTTTTAATGAACATCCCCTCATTGTTTTGACATGCCTTATTACAGCGGTGTTTTTGTCTTTTTTAACCATCCGTTCGAGATCTCTAAAAGAAAGAGTTTACGATATCTGTATAAGATGGCCCGTTTTGGGCCATTGGCTGCTTGAAACCGACATTGCTCGGTGGTGCTCAACTTTGGGAGCGCTTTTGGATAGCAGGGTTGACATCATTGAGGCAATTCAGCTTTCTAATCAGGGGGTTTTTAGTTCTTCCCGGCGGGCACGCTTTGAACGGGTCGTTAATCACGTAAAGGATGGAAGTGGTTTAGCGGATTCACTTGAGAAAGAGCTGGTGCTAACTTCGGTCGGATACAATCTAATCCGGTCGGGAGAAAAAGCTGGAAAAGTTGCGCCAATGGTGACCGCGTTGTCTAAGTTGTATGACGATGCCGGAAAGAACCGGATGAAAAAATTAGTAGGATTGATCGAACCTGTCGCTGTGCTTCTCATCGGTGTCTTTGTAGGAGCGATTGTATTGGGTGTTATGCTTGCAATAACATCGGTGAACATGTCGGGAGTTTAATGAAAATGCAAAACAAACGAAGAGAACTTTCAGGTTTTAGCCTTATAGAGTTGCTTGTTGTGCTAGTAATCCTTGGGCTTTTGGGCGGTCTTGTCGGCCCCAGACTTTTTACTCAGGTCGACTCAAGCAAGGTCGACGTTGCGCAGACGCAGATTAGGATGTTGAAAAGCGCTTTACAAGCGTACAGGCTTGACAATGGGAGCTATCCCTCGGATGAAATGGGGTTGCGCGCTTTGGTCGAGAAACCTAGCCAGGACAAAAAATGGAATGGGCCTTATCTAGAAGAGATGCTTCCTGCAGATCCTTGGGGAAAAGAATTTATCTATAAATTCGGAGCAGCAAACTTCCAAGGGTTCGCGCTTTTTTCCCTAGGAGCGGATGGAGCAGAGGGCGGAGAGGGAGTAAATGAAGATATCGGTTATCTCCCTTAACAATCAAAGAGGGTTTTCCATCCCGGAATTGCTGGTTGTGATTGCCATTATCAGTCTTTCGGTAGCAGTTGTTCTGCCTAATTTCTCGAGGATCTATGAGTCGTTTGGAAATCGTATATCTACTGAAGAAATTATTGATCGGATAAATGAACTTGGTAGAGTCGCGGCACAGAAAGGAGTCAGAATTACCCGGGATTCATTTGAAGAAACCCATATTTTGAGCGAATATTTTCCTGAGGGGTGGACGGTAGAAGGCGATTTCAGCTTTTCGATCAATGGTTCATGCACGGGCGGCTCTCTAAAGCTTCTGCATTACGAAAAGCCTATTTTAAAAGAGCAACTTACCCCACCTTTTTGCCAACTCAATTTTGATGGTTAACAGTCCTTTGCAGTCAGGGTTTAGCCTTCTAGAGGCAATAGTGGCGCTGGCTATCATGAGCGGAATTGCTGTTGCCGCTTTTAGCTGGCTTAACACCGCACTGTTAAACACTGAAAGAACCAACCAAAATTATGAAGCTCAACAAGTAGCTGAGAATTTTCTCGCGGAGATAAAGCCATCGAATTTAATTAAAAATCAGTCTGGGCGCTCAGATTATGGGCCTTATTCAGTAAGCTGGACAGCTAAGCCGATTGATAAAGCTAACGGGCTTCTTACAAATGGTGTGCCGTCTCAATTTGCGCTTGCTCTCTTTCAGGTTGATTTGGAAGTTCAAAAAGGCGAAGAGCTTTTGGCCACTTTCCAGGTGCGCAAGGCCGCATTTCAAAGAGGCGAGCTTTCAGAAACTGGAGGCAGAGAGTGAAAAGGCTTACTGGCTTCACTTTGATGGAAGTTCTCGTAGTTCTAGTTTTGGTTGGACTCACCACGTCGCTTCTTTTTACGGCTATTTTTAGTGCAGGGAATATTTTTTCGCGACTTGATTCGGCAAATGATTATGTAAACAAGGAGCGCTCAGCGGTCCGTTGGTTAAGGAGTGCAATTGGTGCCTCTCTCGCAGTCAATAAGAAAGATGCTGCTCATTTCTTCGTCGGAACTGAGACAGCTATCGAAGCCACTACTATGTTGTCTGTTTTTTCGTACCCTGGAAAGTTGGTTCGGTTTTCTGTCCGGCTTGAGGAAAAAGATGGCGGTATGGTTTTGCAATATGCAGAGGGCCTCTCCTCTTTCTCTGATTTCCTAGCACTAGGTTCGAACGCTAAATTCGAATACGTAAATAGTCGAGGCGCTTTTTTTTCTGCGTGGCCGCCGGAACCAGGCTTAAGAGGCTTGCTCCCTAGCAACGTAGTAGTGAGAAGCCAAGGAAAGATCCCCATTTATTTTGACATTCTGTTGCGTCGTCAGCCCCTTGAGGATTTGCGTGATCTCTTGTAAAAAAGGATTAAAAAATCGTATGCATGGCTTTATTTTAGTAGCGATTCTTTGGTTTTTGACTATTTTTTCCGTGGCGTTAGCTTATATGGCCAACGTGATGGACAGAAATTTCCTTATCGCCATAGAATCGAGTGATGCATTTAACGCTCGATTGGATCAGTACTCAAGTGAGGAGACCCTTTTGTATCTCCTCGCAACACGAGAGCGCAGTTTCAAGGGCTTGCGCGTAAACGAGTACGTGAAAGAAAGAGGTCGCCAGTCACCTTTTTTATCTGATAGCTTTGAACCTCTTGGCCCTTCACTTGATTTTGATGGCACAGTATACCGAGGTACTGGCCTTTGTAAATTTTCAGTACAAGATTCTAGTAGTCTCGTTAGCTTAAAGTCTAAAGATTTGTTGGAACTTAAAAAAATATTAATTTCGGTGGGCCAATCAAAGGCTAAATCTGAGGAACTGATTAATAGGCTGATTGACTACACGGATAGAGACGATGACATTCTTGTACGTGGTGCGGAAAAAAGAAGTTATGAGAAGACATCACGTGATTTGTTTCCCCGAAACCGTTTTTTGTCGAACCCGGGGGAGCTCAGAAATATTTTCGGCTGGGAGAAATTTATGGACGAATTTGCGAGGAGTCCACTCTATGATGAGCTTTCCATTCATATCGGCGATCAGCTTAATTTCAACACGATGCCAACAGCACGATTAAGTAGAGTCTTCGATGATGATGCTCTCGTTAGCAAAATAACCAGCGTGAGGGAAGATGCCTTTTTTTCTTCCAGGAAAGACTTGCGCCGATCAATAGGGGCTGTTGAGACAAATCAGTTATCGCGCCTCGCTTTTTTGCCTTCAAATTACATGATAGTTAAGCTTGATTGTGAGGGGTTTTTACCCGTTCTCCAAATAGGTGTTACGATGACGCCCAGATCAACGGTCGGTCCTTGGGAGATTGATTATCGCCTGATGTTACCGAGAGGTTATGGGAATGCTAAAATTGATGATCCAGCAGCTGAAAAGATTGAACCGGCTTCTATTCCGCGGCACGCTATTTTTTCAAACTAGCGAGGGCGTATCTTCTATTAGTGTTGAGGGCCAGCCCTTTGATGTTTGGATTATGGCCAGAGAATTGTGCGTTTTCGAAAAATTCGATCTCAGCTTGGTCCCTGCTAGTAAGAGAGAGTCTGCGCTGGGGAAGCAACTGAAAGCTCTATCTCCTTTCAAAGAGCATGCCTATTTCGTGGAGTGGAATCGAGGTTGGGCGGCGGTTTGGATATGGGATAAAAAAATGCAAAAGGATCAGATCTCGAATACTCCAGCTGCAAGTGAAACAAGAATCTTCCCAGAGTCGAGTCTCACAAAAAGAGAGGGCCAAAATTATTTTGCATGCAAAGGGCTAGAGGGCTATTTCATGCAGCTCTGGAACGAAGGTGCGATGGTCGCGGATGTCTCGTGGGCCAGTAAACCGGGCATTGAGGAGCAGCGTTGGTTTTTTGAGTCAAACGGACAAAAGTTTCCCGGGGAGGAATTGACCTGGGCCTCACCGGTTTATGACTTTTCTATCGCTAAGGAATTCCTGAGACAAAAAGATCTTTTGGCCAGAATATTGGTAACAGTGATGCTTCTTTTCTCTTTGGGGCTTGTTTCTTATCAAATTGTTGGGTTCGGTAGAGCCTCTTTTGAGCTGTCATCCCTAGCGAGCGAGATACGAATTCTAAAAGAGGAAAAAAAAGAAATAGTAAGTTTGAGAAGCCAGGCTATGGCCGAGACCGAATATTCATCTCGAATTTTAGTGCTAGCCAAAGTAAGACAGTCAGATCTCATGCTCACCTTTGCGGATGCGCTAGAAGAGGAATCTAATAATTTAATCGAATGGCAATACGAGAACGGACAGATTGAAGCGTTGCTTGCGAATACAAAAAATTCCCCAGATTCTATTGTTCGGAGGCTAGAGAATACCGGAATGTTTGGTGGGATTACCCTCGACATCGATTCTGCTCGTAACAGATTACGTGTCTCCGCGGAGCTGATAAATGAAGTTTAGATTGCTGGCTGATGCTCTTGGCAAGGAATGGAAGGAGAATAGTAGAGTCCGTTTGGGGGTTGCTTTTATCTTGTTACTGCTGATTGTTTTCTTAGTGTTGCGAGTTACTGAGATCGCGGAGTTTCAGATTAGCGAATTAGAGGAAAAGCGTGTTGAACTGTTAGATATAAAGATGATCGAACCCGCAGATTATTGGAAAAAAACTCTCTCACAAGCTGAGGTCCGCTCTAACTCCGCAAGAGAGATACTCTGGAGTGGACCCAGCGAGAGTTTGGTTAAAGTCGCAGCGCAAACGAGACTTTTGAGCATTTCAAAGCGAGTGGGCATAATGAACCCGCAGGTATCAATATCAGAAGCACAAGCTATAGATGATTTGCCAAATATTTTTAAGGTGACGCTTTCGCTTGAAGGCCTATTCAAAGAAGGTTCCTTCTCGGAACTGATCGCAGAAATGGAATCGGGAAATAATCGTTTCGTGATTGATAAGTTAAGAGTTGCAACCAGTGCGGATCCTGAGAGAGCAGGTAAGGTTGAATTGGTAACGGAAGTTATATTTTCTATCGAGGAGTCGTCTTGATTAGTCAGCGACAGATAATCTATATTTCAGTTTCCGCAGTCGTTGTCGGACTTGTCTCCAACTTCCTTTTTTTTTCGCTAGACCCAGATATTCGAGCTGCGGGTAGATTTTCAGGAGATTCAGGAGACGTTGTAAAAGAAGGAGAGATCCCAAAAGGCGCTTGGCAGTCATCCACTGAAATTCAGAAAATAAAGCGCCTCTTCCGAAATTCGGGCGATTCCTCACTCTCTAATACCCCGAACGAAGATCTCTCGACATCAGAGCTCAGCGAGGAGGCAGCCGAGGCATGGTTAATGTTAGGAACCATAAAAGGGGACAATATAGTAAAAGGATATATAATGGGGCCGGAAGGCACAGTTAAGGTAGTCGAGCACGGCGATCTTTTTGATAAAAGTTTTAAGGTTTTAGAAATATACGACAAAGAAATCCTCTACATAGATGGCAATGGTAAAGAGGGTTTAATGAGCCTTTATAGGCGTTTGGGGACTGATTGAGATGAAAAAAGAGAACTTTGGATTTTTAGCTGTCGTCGCGTTTGTCCAAATATCGGGTTGTGTAACCTTTGACCCTAACCGCAACCCCGAGAAATTTGCGTCACTTGAAAGAGATGCTAAATCGATCCCCTCGAAAGAAGGCGCTCAGATTGTGAGTAACTCCTCGACCGAGTCTGCTATGGAGACCCGGCTAGAAAAAATCCCTCAAGCAAAAATCGATTTCTCCCAAGCCCAAAACACGGAGGAGGAGTCTTACGGATTTATAGACCCAAAACGAAAAATCTCAGCTAATTTCAGGAACATGCCCCTTCCAGAGTTCATCCATGAAACTTTGAATAAAGAGCTTGGTATTGATTATGTATTAGATCCAAAACTTAATCAGAATGAAGACTTAGTTACTCTATCGTTAACAAACCCGTTGTATCCTGCCGAGTTTCTGAGAACGCTCAAGAGCGTGTTAACAGAATATGGAGTTGTTATTCGGCGTGAGTCAGGGATACTTAAAGTAGACATTGACAAGAATGCTGCCGTATCAGAAAAACCCTTAATTGTTACCGGAGGTGCCTTGCCTAGCATCCCCGCAACGCACAGGCCAGTTTTCGCGAGTTATGCGCTCAGAGTGCTGCGCCCCCCTCAAGTAAAGGCGACGATGCTGCAGCTTTATAAAGGCACTGAACTAGTCGTCGGGGACATGCCAGACATGAACTCTATCATTCTACGTGGCCCCGCAGATCTAGTCAGAGAGGCGATAGGAGCATTGAAAAGCTTGGATAAGCCGCTTCTGCTAGGAAAAAACAGTATATCCTTTCGTCCTGACTTTATAGAAGCCTCCAACCTCACCAAAGCGCTCCTGAGGATCTTAGTCACAGAGGGTTATGCTGCAACAGACGCTCCGCCCTTTGGCTCGATCATTATATTGCCTTTCGATGATCAGCAAAGGATATTAATTTTTGCGAACGATCAGGAGGTTCTTAATCACGTTATTAGTTGGGCAAAAAATATCGATTCAGATCAGCGTGAGGCAATTGACGATGGGTTTTTCTCTTATGAAGCGGAAAACATCACAGCGGAGCACATCGCCGAAATCGTAAGTGCTCTGATGGGGCAGGGGCAGGTTGCTACACGGTCATCAGCATCGAGCGCCAGCAAAACAGATGCCGTCGGAGGCATGGCAGCAAGGTCATCGACCAAAATCGCTCAGTATTTGGAGGGAAGGTTAGTGCTTGATGGTGGTCGAAACGTTTTATTTTTTAAAGGGTCTGGAAAAGAATGGAGTAGGTTAAAGGACCTAATCGAGAAAGTCGATCAACCCGTGCCAATGGTTCTCATTGATGTGATGTTGGTGGAAGTTACTTTGTCTGATGGAGAAGATTCTGGTATCGAATGGCTCTTCAAAGGCGGCGTTGGGGATGATTATGGTGTCCGTGGTTCTACACGGGGAGGCCTTGGTTTAAAGGGCAGCGGGATGTCACTAGTCATTGACAGCGCTGGAGAGACGAGGGCTATTATCAACGCGTTTTATCAAAGCGACAAGGCCTCAATCAGATCCTCACCCAAGCTGTTGGTGAAAAGTGGTGAGACCGCTAGAATAGAAGTCGGTAACGAAATACCGATTCTTACCTCTAATGCACAGTCATTCAATAATAGCGACTCCCCGATTATTCAATCAGTTGAATACAGAAAAACCGGTGTTTTGCTAAATATTAGTCCGATCGTCCAGGCGAGTGGATTGGTCGATCTTGTGATTTCCCAGGAATTGAGCGAGCAGCAGTCGATCGGTGCAGTGGGCTCGCCAATCATTCTTAACCGGTCCTTAGAGACTGCGCTGGCTATAAAGGATGGCGGCTCGATTTTGTTGGGGGGACTTATTTCCGACACTCAGGCTGATGGCCGGAAGGGGCTTCCCATGTTATCCAAGATACCCGTTGTGGGAAAACTATTTTCAGTCGATTCAAAAAGCTCGGGGCAAACTGAATTGATGATGTTGGTAAGTACTTTCGTGTTAAAGACTAACGATAGAGCAGTTGAAATTACCGAAAGCCTTCGTGAACGTTTTGACTTTTAAAACATACTAGCTGCTCGCGTTCATTGATTTTCTCGGATTCTCAAAGACAAAGTTAAAAAAAGGGGCTCTGCGTGCATCAAACGTTTAGATCAACCCAACTCACGTCTTTCAAATGCGAGAGACTATGATTTAACATAAAATAGTAGGCCCCAAACCGCAAAAAAAAAAATGAAAAAATCTGGGATTTCTGTTG
>MDTB01004643.1_pt1 | contig 15180 bp, 17 predicted proteins | sample 811161 | NCBI WGS metagenome assembly MDTB01 (sample SAMN05326650, study PRJNA326480) | marine metagenome | isolation source: seawater | place: Mediterranean Sea | collected 2009 | reverse complement strand
ATTGATTTAGCAGGCCTATTTATTGATCATTATAATTTTGAAACAACTTTTGGAGAGGCTAAATGTGGTGATTGGACCAATGATTATATTAAACATGGCTTAGATATTATGGGAATTAAAGAAGCAGAAATCATGTGCGATTATGCAATTTGGGGAGGTATCCAAAGAAACTTAAGAATACTAGGAACATTAAGTAACTTATACCTAGAGAATGGAAGAGATTTTAGATTACCAGATCTGCCAAAGATTCTTTCTAATTTAGAGCAGATTATTCCAGAAAAACATAAAGAATTAAAAAACTTTCTTAAACAAGATGTGAATCTTGCACTTAATCAAAAACTTATGGAATTAGGATTATGAAATCTATGATTCTTGCAGCCGGATACGGAAAGAGGCTAGCACCATTAACAGACAATATCCCTAAGCCTTTATTAGAAGTAGGCACCCAGTCTTTAATTAAAAGAAATATTAATTACTTAGTTGATAATGGGTTTTCAGAGATTATTATCAATGTATCTTATCTTGGCGAAAAGATTACAAATCATGTTAAAGCAGAATTCCCAAATCTAGATATTCTTTTTTCAATAGAAGATGAACCGCTAGGAACAGGCGGGGGAATTCTTCATGCGCTTCCAATAATTGGAGATGAACCATTTTTATTAATGAATTCAGATATATTTCATGAAATTAATATTAAAAACTTACCAAAAGATGTAAAAGCAGCTCACTTAATTGGAGTTCCTAATCCTGATCACAACATAAACGGTGACTTTACTCTTAATGATAGTTTGGTTGAAGTCAAAGATGATAAAAATGAACTTACTTGGAGCGGAATCTCAGTAATTAACCCTATTATTTTTTATCAGGCTGGCTTTACAAGCAAAAACTTTAATATATGGGATACAGTTTTGCCAAGTTATATCAAAGAAGGCACTATTACAGGCCAAAAATCATCAGATTTATGGATTGATGTTGGAACACCAGAACGTTTAAAAATTGCTAATACTGTATATAATGACCAAAATTAAGTTATGAGTGACCAAAAATATATAATTGCACCTTCAATTCTAGCTTCAGATTTTGCTAGATTAGGTGATGAAGTGAAGAATGTTCTTGATGCAGGTGCGGATTGGGTGCATTTTGATGTTATGGATAATCACTATGTTCCAAATTTAACTATAGGCCCAATGGTATGCAAAGCTTTAAGAGATTTTGGGATTAAAGAATTTATAGATGTTCATTTGATGATTGACCCAGTCGACGATCTCGCACAAAGATTTATTGAAGCAGGGGCGAACTTAGTCAGCTTTCATCCAGAAGCATCAAAACATATACATCGTTCAATTCATGCTATTAAAGATAAAGGATGTAAGGCAGGACTTGTTTTTAATCCAGCCTCATCGTTAAGTCCTTTAGAAAGTGTCTTAGATGACATAGATCTTGTTTTAGTCATGAGTGTAAATCCAGGATTTGGAGGCCAATCTTTTATTCATAGCTCTTTAGATAAAATTGCCCAGGTAAGAAAGATGATAGATGAATCTGGAAAAGATATCCGTCTAGAGGTTGATGGAGGAATTAATAAAGAGACTATTGGTCTTGCTTCAAAAGCTGGTGCCGATACCTTTGTTGCTGGCTCGGCAATTTTTAATACAGCAAATTATGAGCAAACTATATCTGAGCTTCGTTCGAAAATCGTTTAAATATTTTCTTCTATTATTCTTAGTATTTGAAATAAATTCTTCTGAAAAAATAGATATAAAAGAATTACTCCCAAAAATAGAAATTGCATCTAATTTCGAAGATAGAAAAAAAGGTCTGATGTTCATTCCATCCATGTCAGACGAATTTGGTATGTTTTTTATTTGGGAATATAAGAAAAAACAATGTATGTGGATGAAAGATACTTTTATTCCATTAACCGTTGCATATATTGCAGATAATGGAGAAATTATTGGCATCTATGATATGGTTCCTTTTTCAAAAAAATCAGTTTGCTCAAAAGTACCCGTTAAGTATGCTTTGGAGGTAAATAAAAATTGGTTTAAGGAACAAAATATAAAAATAGGTGATGTTATAGATATTAAAGGAATTATCAAAAGTGATTACTAAACAAGAATATGATGAATTAAAATTAGATGGATTTAATATTGTCCCGTTAATTAAAGAAATTGATTCAGATTCAGGTTCTCCAATTTCACTATATTCTAGGATTAAAGATAAAAGAAATACTTTTTTGCTTGAATCTATTGAAGGTGGAGAAAAGTGGGCTCAATACTCAATTATAGGATTGCGATGTAATGACTCTATAAAAATCTGTGGAAATAAATTTGAGATTAAAAATGGTGATCAAACCAAATCTTATCAGTCTATTGATCCTCTCAAGGATTTAAATAAACTTATAAGCAAGTACAAAGCTCCAAAGCAAGATAATTTTCCGAGATTTTTTGGGGGCTATGTTGGATTTTTTGCATATGAAAGTTCTAAGTATGCTGAAACAAAGATAGCCTCTTTGGCGTCTAAAGAATCAAAGTTTAAAGAGCATATGCCAGATATATATTTAGTTAAATCTGAAAGCTTAATAGTTTACGACAACTTTAATAATTCAACTTTTGCAATTTATAACTCTGATCCAACACAAACATCATTTGAAGAAGCAAATGCAAAATTAAAAGAAATCGAAAACAGCATAAATACTGAAACAGAAAATAATGAAATCAAATATAAATCAATATCTGGAGAGCTTTCTTTTGAATCAAATTTTACCAAGGAAGAATTCATTACAGCTGTAAATAAAGTAAAGAACTATATTAAGGAAGGCGACGTGATGCAAGTTGTGCTTGGACAAGATTTTTTTAAAAAATTCTCAGGTGATGCATTTAAACTTTATTCAGCTTTAAGAGATCTTAATCCTTCACCTTATATGTATTATTTGAATCTTGATGAATGTCATATAGTTGGCTCTTCTCCAGAAATATTAGTGAGAGTTGAGGAGGGTGATATTGCACTCAGACCAATAGCCGGAACTAGGAAAAGAGGAAAGGATGAAGAAGAAGATCTATTAAATCAACAAGATTTATTAAATGATCCTAAGGAGTTAGCTGAACATTTGATGTTAATAGATCTCGGCAGAAATGATGTTGGAAAAATAGCGAAGATAGGTTCTGTTAGAGTAACTGAGAAAATGGTTATAGAAAAGTATTCACATGTGATGCATATTGTTTCAAATGTAGTTGGAAAATTAGCAGCAGATAAAAACTTTGTTGATGCGCTTAAAGCTTCTCTTCCAGCAGGGACACTTTCAGGCGCTCCAAAAATAAGAGCAATGGAGATAATTAATGAACTAGAACCGAGCTCAAGAGGTATATATGGAGGAGCAATAGGATATATCACATGGAATGGCAACATAGATACTGCTATTGCTATTAGGACTGCTGTAATTAAAGATGGTCTTATTCATGTTGGTGCTGGAGCAGGAATAGTTGCTGATTCTGATCCAGAAAGTGAGTGGCTGGAATGTAAACAAAAATCAAAAGTTTTTTTAGATGCCATTGAGATGATTTCATGATTCTTATAATTGATAATTATGATAGTTTTACCTACAACCTAGTTCACTATGTTGGTGAGCTCAATAAAGAGGTAAAAGTTATCAGAAATGATCAGATGTCAGTTGATGAAGTTCTTAATTTAGACTCTGAGAAAATTATTATTTCTCCTGGACCATGTACTCCAAAAGAAGCTGGAATATCGATTGAATTAATAAAAGCTTCAAGAATTCCAGTTTTGGGAGTGTGCCTCGGGCATCAAGCAATAGGCGCTGCGTTTGGCGGTAATATTATTAAAGCTCCTGAAATATTTCATGGAAAAATATCAAAAGTAAGACATTCTGAAGATGGTTTATTTAAAGGTATTCATTCTCCTTATGATGTTGTTAGATACCATAGTTTAATTATTGATATAAGCTCAATACCAGAGGAATTAAAGGTTACCGCCACTTTAGAAGAAGACCCAAATATAATTATGGCTATTGAGCATAAAGAAAAGCCAATATATGGCGTTCAATTTCATCCAGAATCTATTGAGACGATTGATGGAAAAAAGTTAATTAAGAATTTTTTAGAAAAGCAATGAAAGAATATTTAATAAAAATTAATGAACATAATGATTTAAGTTTCGATGAAATGGAGTCAGCTATCAAAATGATTATGACCGGGCAGATTGATCAGCCAGAGATAGAATCATTTCTTTTAGGATTAAATAAAAAGGGCATTTCTGAAGATGAAATAACCGCTGCTGCTTCAGTTATGAAAGAGAAATCATTAAAGTTCGATATTGGTGATGGGAATCATATAGATACTTGTGGTACTGGAGGTACTGGCATTCATACTTTTAATTGCTCAACCGCATCTTCATTTGTAGCTGCAGCTGGAGGGGCCAAAATTACCAAACATGGGAATAAAGCAATTTCTAGTAAATCAGGCAGTGCAGATTTTTTAATTGAAGCAGGAGCAGACATTAATCATGATAGAAAAAAACTAATTACAATATTTAATCAAATAGGTTTTGTATTTTTATTTGCACCACTTCACCATCAAGCAATGAAGTATGTGATGCCTGCAAGGCAAAAAATAGCACATAAGACCATTTTTAATTTGTTAGGACCTCATACAAATCCATGTAATGCAAAAAGACAGATATTGGGCGTATATCATAAGAGCTTATTAAAAACTTTTGCAAAAGTGTCTAAAAATTTAGACATGGAGCACATGCTTATTGTCCATGGAGATGATGGACTTGATGAAATAACAATAACAAGTGAAACAAATATTGCTGAGCTAAAAAATCATAAAATTACACAATATAAAATTTCTCCAAAAGAATTTGGAATAAACTTAGCTTCTTTTGAGGAAATCTATGCTAATTCACCTCAAGAAAGCTTAATGATGGTTAATAAAGCTTTTGAAGGAGAAAAGTCAGCCGTTCAAGATATGATTGCAATGAACAGCGGCGCTGCATTATATATTGCAAGAATTGTTGATTCTATAAATGATGGAGTTGAGTTAGCTTTTGAACTAATGAACAATGGAAAGGCAGCTAATAAATTAGCTGAATACGTAAGGGTATCAAATAGTATATGAGTATTCTTGATGAAATTATTAATAACACTAAGTCTAAATTAGATAAACGTAAAAATGAGATGCCGTTGGATAAAATAAAAAAGGAAATAGAATCTTCTAATTTTCTAGAAAACTCATTTAAAAATAGTTTGATAGATAAAGAGCATGCAATTATTGCAGAAATAAAGAAAGCCTCACCAAGTGCTGGAATAATTAGCGAAGACTTTGACCCTTTAAAAAAGGCAAAGGAATATGAAGAATTTGGGGCATCAGCGCTTTCAATACTTACTGAGGAAGATTATTTTCTTGGGAGTACTAAATATTTAAAAGATGTAAAAAAGATAACAAACCTCCCAATACTAAGAAAAGATTTTATAGTCGATACATATCAAATATATGAATCTAAATTTATAGGAGCTGATTGCATACTTTTAATCGCAAGCATTTTAAATGATAAACAATTGAGAGAATTTTCAGACTTAGCCGAGACATTACAATTAGATTATTTAATTGAAGTGCATAACGAAGAAGAACTCTTTAGAGTTGAGTTATTTTCAAATGCAATTATTGGCGTAAACAACAGAAATCTTAAAACCCTTGAAGTTGATATTCAAAATTCAGTTAGATTAAGAAACTTATATAAAAAAAATAATATTTTTGTTGCCGAGTCAGGAATTAAAAATAAAAAAGATATCGATATGCTGCTAGCTAACAATATTAATGTGTTTTTAATTGGTGAAAGTCTTATGAAAGGAGATTTTTCTTGAAGCTTAGAGAGTGGCAAGAACAAGCATTTCCTTTATGGTGGTCAAAAAAAAGGGGCATTATTAAAGTAGTAACAGGTGGTGGTAAGACCTTTTTTGCTATTCACTGTTTAAATAAATATCTAGAAGAAAATCCTGATAAATCAGTCTTGATTGTTGTTCCATCAATAGCCTTGTTAGATCAGTGGTATGAAAATCTTTCTCAAAGTTTTAAAAACAAAGAAATATCTCTAAATGGCGGAGGTGAAAAAACTAAATCAATCACAAAAGTTTGCATAACCACAATTGATTCATTAAAAAATATTTTTGATGATATTCAGGCAGAAGAAACTCTCCTCATTGTTGATGAGTGCCATAAAATTGGAACCGAGAAGAGGGGAGAGATGCTAACAAATAATTGGCATGCAACTCTAGGTTTATCTGCGACACCTGAAAGAGACTACGATGATAACTTTTATATAATTATCAAAAAAATACTTGGCGATATTATTTTTGATTACGATTATATTAATGCCAGGGAAGATAAAGTAATAGTCAACTTTAAACTTTTATATGGGTATGCGGCTTTACTACCTGAAGAAGAAGATAAATATAAAAAATTCACAAAAAGTATTCAGCGAAGAGCGGCAACCATTGGCGGAAATGATATGAATGATTACCCTTTAAAGATGCTTATTTTTAATAGAGCAAGGTTAATAAAAAATTCAAAAAACAGAATCCCTTACGGCCTGGAGCTAATACAAAAATATAAAAGAGAAAGCTGGATTGTTTTTACAGAGAACAAAAAGCAAGCAAAAGAATTTAACACGATAGTGAATAAAAAAGGATTTAAATCTGGTATCTACAATACAGACCTGAGCGACGATGAAAGACAGGAGAATTTAGATGCTTTTAAGGCTGGCAAATTAAATGTTCTAGTTAGTTGCACTGCATTGGATGAAGGCTTTGATATGCCAGAGGCTGATGGTGCGATGATTTTGAGTGCTTCATCTTCAAAGAGGCAGAGGATTCAAAGAATGGGAAGAGTACTTAGAATAACTGCCAACAAAGATAATGCATTAATAGTAACCGTTTATTCATCAAAGACGGAGTATGAAAAATTAAGAGAAGAATCAAACAGATATAAGCTTGAAGGAGTGCCAGTTAAATGGCAACGAATGGGCATATAATATTTCTATGGCTCTAACTTATTCAAGCATGCTTGATCTTGATACAGATTTAATTTCATTTAATCTGCCTAATGTTATTGATGGTAATAACTTTTCAGATAATGATTTAAATTCTTCTAAACCTTCCTTAATCATGTTTATTTGTAACCATTGCCCATACGTTATTCATTATCATGAACAAATACAACAATTAGTTGATGATTTTGAAGACAGTATCAATTTAGTTGCAATAAGCTCAAATGATATAGTTAATTATCCTCAGGACAGGCCTGAAATGATGAAAGATTTATGGAAAGACTTAGACTTAAAATTTCCATATTTATTTGACGAAACTCAAGAAATTGCAAAAAAATATAAAGCTGAATGCACTCCAGAATTTTATTTATTTAACAAAAATTTAAAACTTGTTTATAGAGGTAGAATGGATGAATCATCGCCAGGATCAAGTATTAAACCATCAGGAGAAGATCTTAGAAATGCTATTAATAATTTATTAACTAACAAAAAAATATCTAGTAAACAACTGCCTTCTATGGGATGCAATATTAAATGGAAATAGTTTAATCTGACTTGTTTAGGTCAGATTTATATGTTTCCGTGAGTGCCATTACAGATAACAGGGTAAGCAATGCTGCAAATGCTATATAAACAGATACCCAGAAAATGCCAAAATCTTTCCACAAAATAACTGCGATAGTTGGTGCAAAAGCTCCGCCAAGTATTGCTCCGAATTGATAGCCCAAAGTTGCTCCAGAATACCTAACTTCTGTACTAAATAGTTCAGTAAAAAAAGCAGCTTGGGGGCCATACATCATTCCTAAAAATATTAGCCCCATCGAAATTGCTATAAGAATCAACCAGTAATTGCCAGTATCTACTAAAGGGAAGATAGCAAAAGCCCATAATCCAGAAAGAATTGCACCAAGCATAAATATACCTTTTCTGCCATGTCTGTCAGAGTAGGATGCGAAAACAAATTGTAATAGAACAGCTATACCTGAAGCTATTAAAACAGCTGAAAGCATCTCGTCTCTGGTCATGTTTGCACTGTTTACGCCATAAGTAAGCATAAAGGCAATTAATATGTAAAAAGTAACTTGTACTGAAAGAAATGTTCCAGCTGCAAGAGCTATGCGTTTAGGATATTTTTTTACTGCTTCAATAATTGGTGATTTTTGAATTACTTGTTCTTCTTGTTGTTGCCTTTTGCTTGCTAATTCTTTAAATGCTTTTGTATCTTCAAGATTTAATTGTATATACATACTTATTAAAATCAGAACTGCGCTTGCTAGAAATGGAATTCTCCAGCCCCAAGTATTAAAGAATTCTTCTGAAACTAATGCGCTTGTAATTATTAAAGCTAGATTTGCAAGAATCACTCCAACAAAAGCACCAGCTTGAGCAAAAGCACCATAATAACCCCTTTTATTAGAGGGGGCGCTTTCAGTTACAAGAAGCATAGCTCCACCCCATTGGCCACCGATTGCTATGCCTTGAGCAAATCTCAATAATGTAAGTAATATTGGAGCAGCAACTCCTATCATTGCATAAGTTGGCAATAGTCCAATTAAAGTTGAGGAAATTCCCATAAGCAGTAGAGCGCTTATAAGTGTTTTTTTTCTTCCAATCTTATCTCCAAAATGTCCAAATATAATTCCACCAATTGGCCTTGCAATAAAACCAGCTGCAAATGTTAATAAAGATAATATTAAAGCAGTCGTTGAAAGCATTTCTCCAAAAAAAGCAGTTGGAAAAATCAGTGCTGCTGCGGCTCCATATAGAAAAAAATCATACCACTCAATACTTGTTCCAGCTAAAGCTGTTAATGCAACTTTCCTCATATTGTCGTTTTGATTGTTAGAAATAGCCTGATTCATTAAAAAAATGGTTAGATATATGCACTTGAAGAAGTCATAATTTTTGCCGTTACTTCCATTACTTTCTTTGTTGGTGTTTCAAGTTTTTCAGCACCCGAGGCGTTAGCTTGTCCTGCATGAAGATCTTCATCAGCCTGCATAGTCTTAAGAATTTCAATTGTTTCTTTATCTTTTGTAGAGACTTTATCTAGGTGTTTTTGAAGATGTTTTACGACTTGTTTTTCAGTTTCTTCAACAAAACCAAGGCTTGTTCTTTCTCCCATTGAGCCAAATATAGCTCCTATTGCAAATGATCCTGCGTACCATAACGGATTTAATAAAGAACTTTCTCCATCAAGTTCATCCAATCTTTTTTTACACCATACTAAATGATCAGTTTCTTCATCCCCTGCCTGTATTAAATGCTCTTTAACTTTTGGTTCTTTGCATACAAAAGCTTGCCCCCTATACAATGCTTGGGCTGCTACCTCACCAGCATGATTTATTCTCATCATTTGGATAGATAGATCTTTTTCTTTTTTTGATAATTCTTCTTTATTTTTTTCTATAGGCTCTGGAGGATATTTCCTTCCCGTACCAGTTTTTTTATCTGATAAAGTCTTCAAAGCAATATCAAACTCGTTCACTATGCCATTAAAAATACTCATTTAATTCCTTTAAAACCTATGTCTTTTCTGTAAAAAGCACCATCAAAATTTACTTTTTGAACTAGATTATATGCATTTTTCTGAGCCTCTTTCAAATTATCACCCAAAGCAGTAGCACAAAATACTCTTCCCCCGTTAGTGATAATTTTTTTGTTTTCGAATTTTGTACCTGCATGGAAAAGTTTCGTACCATCCATATCATATTCTTCAATGTTAACTTCTTTATTTGATTCGTAGCTTTGAGGATAGCCATCTGAAGCTATAACAACTCCACAAGAATGTTTTGGTGTCCAATCGATGATATACGAATCAAGATTATCTGTTATAGCTGCCATACATAATTCTACTAAACTCGAGTTTAGTCTTAAAAGAATTGGTTGAGTTTCAGGGTCTCCAAATCTACAGTTAAATTCTAGAACTTTTATTTCACCATCTTTAATCATTAATCCTGCATATAGAAACCCTAAATATGGAGAGTTTTCTTTTATTAAACCTCGCATAGTGGGATACATCACTTCATCAAGAATTTTTTTATTTATTGAATCATTAATAATCGGAGCAGGGGAGTATGCTCCCATTCCGCCTGTATTCAGACCAACATCCCCATCTCCAACTGCTTTATGATCTTGACTAGTTGCTAGAGGAATAATCTTATCTTTGCTGACTACAGCTATGAAGGATGCTTCTTCTCCGTCTAAAAAATCTTCGATAACAACTCTATTACCCGCGCTTCCAAATGCTTTATCTTTAAAGATACTATTGAGCGCTTCAACAGCATCATCTTTATTTGAACAAATAATTACTCCCTTACCAGCAGCCAAACCATCCGCCTTAACAACTGTTGGGTAATTAATTTTTTCAAGATGATTTAAAGCAAGGCCATAATTTTTAAAAGATTTATAACCAGCAGTAGGGATATTATATTTAACAAAAAAGTCCTTAGAAAAAGTTTTTGAACCTTCTAATTGGGCTGCACTTTTTGAAGGCCCGAATGTATTAATACCTTTTGATTGAAGATAATCACTCAATCCAATTACTAATGGCTGCTCTGGACCAATAATAACTAGGCCAATTGCTTTATCTATACAAAAACCTTCGATAACTTCAAAATTATTTGAATCAAGATTAATGTTGCTTACTTTGTTCTCAAGATGAGTTCCTGCGTTACCAGGACAAACATAAACCTGTTGTACATCTTTATCTTGTGCAGACTTCCATGCCAATGCGTGTTCTCTTCCTCCTGATCCTATTATTAATACATTCATTAATGTCTAAAATGCCTCACACCTGTATAAACCATAGCCATGTTATGCTCATCAGCAGCTTCAATCACTTCGGAATCTTTTATTGATCCACCTGGTTGAATGATTGCAGCAATTCCGCTAGATGCAGCTTTATCAATACCATCTCTAAATGGAAAAAATGCATCTGACGCCATTACTGCATTTTTTACATCTAAGCCTTCTTCTTTTGCTTTTAAATTCGCAATATCCGCACTAATAACTCTGCTCATTTGACCTGCACCAATTCCAATTGTTTGTTTATTTTTTGCATAAACAATGGCATTACTTTTTACAAATTTAGCAACCCTCCATGCGAACATCAAATCCTCTAATTCTTCATCTGTAGGCTGTCTCTTTGTTACACACTTTAATTCATCGAGTGTTATTTGTTTATGATCATCATCTTGAAAAAGAATACCTCCTGATACTTTTTTAATTGTTCCTGGATAGAGCCCATCTTGATCTATATCTACTTCTAGAACCCTGATATTTTTTTTATTAGAAAATTCTTTAACTGCTTCTTTCTCAAAACTTGGAGCAATTACAACCTCTACAAACTGCCGTTCATTAATTTCTTTTGCAGTAACCAAATCAACTGAATTATTAAAAGCTATAATTCCACCAAAAGCAGATGTAGGATCGGTCTTAAAAGCTAAATCATATGCATTATATGTGTTATCACTTTCAGCAACACCACATGGGTTAGCATGTTTCACAATCACGCATGATGGATTGTTAAATTCTCTTACACACTCCCAGGCAGCATCAGCATCAACTATATTGTTATATGAGAGCTCTTTTCCTTGAATAATTCTTGAATTAGCAATGTTTTTATATTTAAGGTTCTTAAAAGTATATAAAGATGCATTTTGATGAGGGTTTTCACCGTATCTCAAACTGGTAATCTCTTTAAATTCATAATCATGAATAGAACTAGAAGTATCTTCACCAAGATACAAAGAAATAGACTTATTGTAGTCTGCCATAATAGAAAAGACTTTTTTAGATAGATTCTTGCGAGATTCATACGAGATACCGTCTTTTTCTTTCCATTCATTCATAATGCTTTCGTAATCATTAGGATCTGTGATAACAACAACATCTTTAAAATTTTTTGCAGCCGCTCTAATCATTGTAGGGCCGCCAATATCTATCTGTTCAATAGCTTCTTCAAAAGTACAGTCATTTTTAACAGTTTCTTGAAATGGGTATAGATTTACAATTACTAAATCTATAGGCTCAAAGCCTCTATCTTTTAAAACATCCATATCCAAATCTCTTCTTGCAAGTATTCCAGCATGTATTTTTGGATGAAGAGTTTTTACACGACCACCCATCATTTCCCCGAAACCAGTAAATTCCGAGACCTCAATAACATCATTAGTAATTTCTTTTATTGTTTTATAAGTGCCGCCTGTTGAAAGTAATTTTATATTTTTTTTTGCTAGAAATTTAACAATAATATCAATATCTGTTTTATCGGAAAGGCTAATTAGAGCGGTCTTTGGTTTAACTATACTCATTAACTGATTTTATATTTCTTTAATTTTGTTCTTAAAGTTGTTCTATTTATACCTAAAATTCTTGCTGCTTTAGATTGATTATTATTACAAAATTTCATAACACTATTTAATAGAGGTGGCTCAATCTCTCTAAGGACAAGATTGTAAACATTAATAGGAGTATTTTTCTGATCAAGCTGATTAAAATATCTATTCATAGCTTTCCTAACCTCTTCTTTTAGAGGCTTTTTTGAATAACTATCAAATGATCTTTTCTTTTCTTTCAAAATAGATTTTTTTAATAAAGAGCTCTAAGTTTACAGCTGTTTAAAAATTGCTCAATAGATAAGCTAAAGATTTATATATGTTTTTTTACCATCCTCAAGTGAAAAAGATTTTATTTTTTTGTCAGAAATAACAATCTCTAATATTGAGGTGTAATCAGGATAAAAACATAAAAGTGTTTCAGATTCACTTAAGTTACTTACAACTGAATTCATGACCATGAAATGAGTAAAAATTACAGAATGATTATTAATGTTAATTAGTTTATTCATAATCTCATCACTCCAAGATTTAATATTTTTAGGTAAAGCATCTTTTTTTGTGGATAAAATCTTTTTTAACCAGCTTTGTTTTTTATTTAACGGGACATTCACCGAGGGAATTTCAATAAAAGTTTCATCATAAACTATATTTTTTTTGAATTTTCTTGCTAATGGAATTGCTGTTTCTTTAGCTCGTGATTTAGGACTTGATATAAAACAATAATCTTCTAAATTTGATAAATTTTTATGATTTATTAAATTTTTTGCTTGTGATAATCCTTTTTCACTCAAACCAGGATCTGCATGGTGCCCCCATGCATTTTCTGCTTCACCATGTCTTATAAATATAAGTTTAATCTCTGACATTTATTTTCCAGCTATAGCTATAATGATATTGTGAGAACACATAGAGTATATTGTAAATCTGTATCAGAGCCTAATGAGAGATTTGAAATAGATGAATCCCAGTCGCATCATCTAATTAAAGCACTACGACTAAAGGAAGGCGATGTAATAGAGGTTTTTGATGGCGAGGGAAGGTTTGCAACTTGCAAAATAATTGAAAAATCAAAAAAATCTATTGAAGCTAAAAGGATAGGAGAACTTAAATATAATACCCCTCCAAAAAGATTGCTAGTAACTATAATCCCAGTTATAAAGAGGAATAATTTTAATTTTATGATTCAAAAACTAGCTGAAATAGGAGCTAATAAATTTATTGTATATAAACCAGACTATGTGGATCAAAGTGTTGCAAAAAAAGATATTACCAGAATGATAAATAAATCATTAGAAATTCTCATTAATGTTTCTAAGCAGTGCGGTAATAATTTTCTTCCTGAGGTTTTGGAATCCAATAGTTTAGAAGAGGCAATAACTATGACAGATAATACTTCTGAGATATATTCATTTGATACAGAGGCTACAGAGTATTTTAATCAAGAAGGGCTGGGAGAAAATGCTTCTATAACTATTATTACAGGACCCGAATCTGGTTTTTCTGATAAAGAACTTAAGTCAATTAAAATGCATAATATTAAAGAAAGATATTTAGGGCAAAATATTTTGAGGGCTGAGACGGCACCTATATATGTATCTTCATTAATTAAAAATCATTTTGGTAAAATTTTATAATTATGAACAATAAAGTGCTTTTCATTACAGATACATTTAAAGACTTAAATGTTAAAAAAGATACCTCAATTATGATGATTGAAGAGGCAATTAAAAAACAATTTCATGTTTTTCAATGTGAAATTGAAGATTTATTTATTAAAGAAGGTCATGTATATGCAAGTTCAAGGAATATCCTTTCTGCAGGGTCAACTCAAGTTGAAGGCATTTCAAAAGAAGATATAAAAGTATCTGAATTTAAATATTCTTTTATACGAAAGGATCCTCCTGTTGATGAAAATTATATTAATGCTCTTCATTTATTGGGACTTGCAGAAAAACAAGGAGCAATTATTTTTAATAAACCTAACTCAATCAAGGAGTTTAATGAAAAGATATTTGCTTTATATTTCAAAGAATATATACCCAGTACCCTTATAACGGCTAATATTGATAAAATCAAAGAATTCATTACTTCTCATCAAACAATCATCGTTAAGCCATTTGATGGAATGGGTGGGACCTCCATTTATAAGTTTGATGAAATAAATGAAAAAAATATGAACATATTGGAAGAAATGACAAACTCACAACAAACTCAGATCATTTGCCAGGAATTTATTGAAGCTATTTATGAAGGAGATTACAGAGTATTAATTATTCATGGAAAACCTTTCAAAAAAACTTTAGCAAGAATTCCCCAAGGTGGAAGTTTTAAAGGTAATTTAGCTGCTGGTGGCAAAGGTATTGCTGAAGATATTACAGATTTTCAAAAGAAAATTGGAGAAGAGATTGGGTGCTATTTAAAAGAAAAAGGAATTAACTTTGCAGGGATAGATGTTATTGGTAAATATTTAACTGAAATAAATATCACAAGCCCCACTTGTGCAAGAGAAATTTTTGATCAAACAGGTGAAAACCCAATCAGTAAATATTTTGAGGGATTATGAGTTCATTATCATCTGCATCAAAAAATATTAGCAAACGATCTTTAACTTTCAATAAATCATTTTTAATATCGTTGTGTATTCATGCGGTTTTAATCTTTGGAATATCATTAACCACCTATTACAAATTACCTATTTTAAATGAGTCTCCAATTATTAATGTCAAACTTGCCAATGCAAATCAAGATCATATGAATAATTCATCCATTGGCAGCT
>MDTB01237850.1_pt1 | contig 15181 bp, 18 predicted proteins | sample 811161 | NCBI WGS metagenome assembly MDTB01 (sample SAMN05326650, study PRJNA326480) | marine metagenome | isolation source: seawater | place: Mediterranean Sea | collected 2009 | reverse complement strand
GGAGCTAAAACCTATTCCCATCTACCACCCCACGAAGAATTAAGTCTATATCATCCGAAGACAATACAAAAACAAGAAAAACAAAATAAATTTTATGAAGGTATGTAATGATTTTTTGGAGGATATTAGATAATAAATTATATGTTATTGACGAGGTTGATAAATTAGGTTTCGAAGAAGGCGAGGGTTTAAGAATACCTGACGAGTATCTTGACAAACAGGAGTTCGTTATACTTAGAGCCGCTCATGGTATCGGAGATTGGGGTATAATATCATCTTTACCAAGGTTACTAAAACTTAAATATCCAAATAGTAAAGTTTATGTGCCAAGTAAAAAGTTAATCAAAAAATTATTTAATATAGAACATGATAATGCTAATGTTGTTTTCAATAATAATCCCTATGTTGATGATTTTGTCGATAGTGTAAGTGGTGAAATATTCCACGACCATTATAGAATTTATGATAAAAATAATACTGATGTTCCTTTAGTTAAACAAATGTTAAAATTTTGGCAGTTCAAAGAAAATGAATTTGGAGATTATTTACCAGAAATGTATTGGACAGATGATGAAATGAAATTTGGTGATAAAATAATAAAGGAATATATCGGAGATAGTGCATTTGGTTGTTTATTAATGTCTGATAGATTTGGGACTCAGATGGGGAAACATAATGAGGAATTTTATAAAAAAGATATTAAGGTTATGACCGAGGTTTTAAAAAAGAATAATTTACCGTTTTTATATTGGACAACAAAACCTATTTCTGATACCCCTTTTAATTTTATAAATAAAAAACTAGACTTAAGAAATATAGATTTAAGGATTCAACTTTACATAAAATCTCGTGCTAAGGTAAATGTTTCTAATCAGTGCGGAACTAATCACATTGTAGCTCGTTACTCAGAGTGTTACGAATCACAGAGACAATATCCAATAGAACATAACTTTATTGATAATATAAAATACATATGAAAACACTTTACGTATTTTCACAATACCGAGTTGGAGAAAGAATATTTCCAACCATAGAAAAAATGAAAAGAAAGTCAGATTTAGATTGTCTATTGTTATATCAGATGTCAGATAAATACGATTGGCCCGGCAATAAAGATTTACGTAAAATATTTCACAAAAAATATGACAAGTTTTTTGACAAGATTAGTTCAAAAAAATCTGATTTCAACTTTAAGAAGTACGATGTCATAATATGTGATGATAACAGAGATACACCAAAAACAAATCTAAGTGAGATTTACGCTCAAAGAAAAGGAGTTATGATTGGGTGTTATCATGGGCCAGGTGATAAATTTTGTAGTGGTGAACATATAAAAAAAATCCAAGGTAAGATTTGTGATTTTTGTTTTGTTATAGGTTCAGTTGATATTCATAGTAATATCTCTAAAGCAGTAGGTATACCATCAAATGATGTTCTAAAAAAATATTTAGACAGAGCTAATAAACACATTCTACTGATTGTAAACTTTTTAGGTAATAGATATTCTCCTTTCAAAGTCAACTTCGATGGTGATTTTATTGATATGTTAAAATTAAAAACCATTCAAAAAAATATTGATTTACCATTTATATTCAAACTTAAAAGCCGTGAGGATGAGGGAAAAAATGGGTATGTAAAAAATACAGAATATTTAAATAAAATATTACCAAGTGATATTGATTACGAAATAATATGTGACCATCCAAATAATGATGAGTTAATATCAGAGTCTGCTTTAGTAATCAGTAGCACGGGTATGTTCACTTATAAACCTATTCAACTCGGTGTATCGACTGTAATAATAAAAGATAGTGGTCTTAATGCAAATTTTCATAGACATAATGGATTTGTAGATATCAACAAAGATAATATTAGTGAAAATATTAATAAAATTTTAAGGAAACCAAAAGACGATTCATTTATTAAGGATTGTATCGCTGGTGGTTTAAACTTCGAGTCAACAGATATTTTTACAAAAGAGGTTTTTAGTTTATGATTGAAGGTGTTGAAATATTTACGCCAGATGTTCATACCGATTATCGAGGTGACTTGTGGACTACTTGGAAGAGAGATGAGTTTCCTAAAGATTTAGATTTTAATCATGATAAAATATCCACGTCGAGAAAAAATGTAATACGTGGAATACATGGAGATTTTAAATCTTGGAAGTTATGTACGTGTTTACACGGCGAGATATATGTTGTGATAGTTGACAATAGAAAAGATTCAAAAACTTATATGAAGTGGGACTCACTTATATTAAACGATAGAAAAAAACAATCAGTTTTACTACCACCAGGTGTTGGTAATTCTTTTTGTGTTTTGAGTGATTACACGATATTTATGTACAAGTGGGCTTATAGTGGAGAATACCATGATGTGGACAAACAGTTTACGATTAAGTGGAATGACCCAGAGCTCAATATAAATTGGCCGATAGAATATCCTATTCTATCTGAAAGAGATAAATAAACGGAGTTATAAATGAAGAAAGCACTAATACTTACTTGGGAAAAGTTTCAAGACCATGAGGTAATATATCCTTATTACAGAGTTCAAGAGGATGGTTTTGAAGTTGACATCATGTCAAACGTGGTTGGTAAAATACACGGTATTCTTGGAACCTATATGGAGAGCACAAAATCTGTATTTGATTTAAACGATTCAGAAATGTTTGAAGATTACATGAACTCATATGACCTTTTAATATTACCAGGTGGTGTTAAATCCCTTGAGAAACTAAGACAAGAGCAATCAGCTTTAGACTTTGTCTATGAGTGGAATAATAGAAGAAAAGTCATAGGTTCAATATGTCATGGTGGCCAGCTATTAATTTCATCAAGAATAGTAGATGGAAGAGATGTGTCAGGTTATTATAGTATAAAAGACGATTTAATTAATGCAGGTGGTAACTTTGTAGATGCAGAGTCAGTTGTATCAGACAACTTAATATCTTGTCCACACTATAAATGGATGGGACAATGGATGGCGAAAGTAATGGAAATACATCGTAATAATAATAAGGAAGCTTGGAGCTCAAGTCCAAATGCAATATGAGTCAACCGTTGTTAAAAAACCTTGGGGTTACGAATACTTAGTTTATCAGAACGATAAAGCGGCACTTTGGTTTTTACATATAAATAAAGACCAACAGACATCTATGCATTGTCATCCAAATAAAACAACAGGTCTTATCTTATTAGATGGTGAAGCAGAACTATCATTTTTAAGTGAGTCAAAGGTAATACACGCAGTTTCAAAAACCATGATTAGAAAGGGTTTGTTTCATCAAACTAAAGCCATATCAGATGGTGGTATATCAGTTTTTGAAATAGAGACACCAGTTGATAAACATGACTTAGTTAGATTGGAAGACAAATATGGAAGAGAGGGAGAGCCTTATGAAGATGATTCTTTTGAAGTTCCAAAGAAAGAAGATTGTTTATGGGTGGATGGTTCTACTAAAACCTATAACTTTGCTAACTGTAAAATAGAGGTCGAGTCTATATCTGACGTGAACGGTTTTGATAACAAACACAAGGAACAAAATGTTATCTTTTTAGATGGTGGAATAAAAGACTCTAAGGGTAACTATGTAGCCACTTCAGGTGATGTGGTTGTGGTAAACACCATTCGTAAACTAATAAAGTTATTTCCATATATTTCAAAATCTACTAAAATAATGACTATAACACATGATTGAAATATTTAAAAGAGCTTCGTTATGTAGAAATTTCGAAAATGAAACTTACAAACAAATACAACAAAAAAACATAACATTTCCTGCTTACTTATCAGCAGGTCAAGAGTATATTGCATCGTCTTTATCTCATTACTTAGAAAAACATAATCCCCATATTTTTATACAACATAGAGGTCATTCAACTTACTTAGCATTTGGTGGTAAAGTAGAAGACTTAATAGATGAGTTGCTTGGTAAAAAAACTGGTTGTGCACATGGGATGGGTGGTTCAGCATCTATACAATGTAAAGAGAAAAACATTTATGGCCACGATGGTTTGATGGGTAGTCAAGTTCCTATTGCAGTTGGATACGCTTACGCTAGAAAAAAACCAACAATAGTTTTCGTTGGTGATTCAGCCGCAGAGGAAGATTATGTTCTAAGTGCTTTAGGTTGGGCGGCAACTAAAAATCTACCTATACTTTTTGTAGTAGAGGATAATAACTTATCAATACTAACAGAAAAAAAAGTTAGAAGAGTTTGGGAGATGGATAACGTAGCACGTGGACTAGGTGTAGAGTCTTATAACATTGAAGATAATCCATCAGAAATAAATAAATGTTTAAAAAATGTATTTGAAAAACCTCTGTTATTGAACATACAGACAATAAGAAAGTATTGGCACGCGGGTGCGGGAACAGATGGAGATTATTTTGATAGGTACAAAGAGCAAATGGATTTACTCGGAGATGATGCAAAAGAAATTCACAACAAAACAAAAATATGGGTGCAAAATAAATGGCAACATCAGTTAGAGATACTATAAAAGGTATAGTTGAAAATCATCTTAAGGTAGAAGATGGTTTGTGTTTTGGACAATGTCTCACCGCAGTTGGATGGGTTGGGGGAACTTTACCTGAAATGTATGAAGATGAGGGGATGGTTGAGGTAACAACCGCAGATGTTGCAAATGGTGGTTTTGTTGTTGGGGCTGGTTTAACTGGTAGAAGACCAATCTATGTTGTAAGATACCAAGGTTTTCAATGGTATAATGCACCGATGATTGTTAACTATGCATCTAAATCAAAAGAGATATGGGATATACCTTGTCCTATTTTTATACGTAGTATAGCTATGGAGGGTGGAATAGGGCCTGTAGCTGGTTCTTCACATCACTCATTATATGACAGAATGCCAGGCACAAAAATATTATCACCAATGACACCAAAAGAATATCTTTACGCTTATGATGAGTTTATGAATGATGACGATGTTTATTACATATCAGAACACCGTGGTAGTTATGACAATACAGAAGATTTAGTTGATGAGATTTATGGTGAGAGTGATATAGTTCTATTTCCCATATCCATTACTCGATTTGAATCAGTTAAAGCTAAGAAAATATTAGAGGAAAAATATGGTTTGAAAGTTAGTATCATACATCAACTTTGGATTAAACCATTTGTATTTAAATCAAAATGGAAAAACGCTTTGAACAACTCAAAGTATGGTGGGATAGTTCTTGATGATGATTATGAACAAGGTGTCGCTAGTAGTATTGCACATAAAATGATGTTAGATAGTAATAAAAAAGTACACACATTGTGTTTAGATAATAGAACTGCAGGTTTTCATAAGAGTGTTGATAATCTACCACCATCAAGTGAAAAGATTATTGAAAAAGTAATGGAGATTAAAAATGGGATTTAGTTGGCAACTAATAAACGATAGTATTACGGATAGTGATAAGAAAGCATTAACTGATTTTATTAACACACCTAATCAAAGATTTACTCAAGGTGAAAAAGTAAGAGAGTTTGAAGACGCTTGGTCAAAATATTTAGGATGTGAGTATAGTGTTTTCGTTAACTCAGGTGCATCAGCAAATTATATAATGACATCGATTATGAAAGAGGAAAAGGGTCTTGGTGAAGTTATTGTGTCACCTTTAGGTTGGGTATCAGATGTATCACCACTTGTTAATCTTGGATTTACACCTGTTTTTGTTGACGTAGATATGTCCAATATGTCAATTAGTTTAGAGAACATAAAAAAAGCTATGACTAAAGATACCGTTGGTATTTGTTTAGTTCATGTATTAGGTTTCAGTGCAATCAATAAAGAGTTAGTAAACTTTGCAAAAGATAATGATTTATTCTTAATCGAAGATTGTTGCGAATCACATGGAGCAAAACATAAGGGACAAATGGTTGGAACGTTTGGAGACATTTCAAACTTTTCTTTTTATTTTGGACATCATATAACTACCATAGAGGGTGGAATGGTTTGTACTAATGATTCAAACTTATATAACTTAGCAAAGTTATTTAGGTCACATGGTATGACAAGAGAAGCACACCCAAATCTACAAGAGTTTTATAAGATTCGTTATCCTAAGTTAAATCCTTTGTTTACCTTTGCAGTGCCAGGCTACAATATGAGAAATCAAGAGATGAACGCTGTGTTAGGTTTAGAACAACTAAAAAGATTAGATTTTAATGTTGAAAAAAGGTCTGAAAACTTTGAGACTTGGGTTGATAATTTAGGTGATAGATATTTTACAGATTATGATGTGAATGGTAATAGCAACTTTGCTTTACCACTAATCCTAAAAGAAGAAGATAAGGATTTGTTCAGTAAGTGTTGTAAACTATTAGAGGATGAAAAGGTTGAGTTTAGAGTAGGAACTGCAGGTGGTGGTAATCAAGCAAGACAACCTTATTTAGAACCTTACGAGTTTAGAACACATGATTTAAAAAACATAAATCACATTCACGACTTTGGTTTATATATTGGTAATCATCCTGAACTAAATAATGAACAGATAGTTGATTTATGTCAGAGGTTAAATAGGTTATGATTATAAAAAACAAAAAAGTTTTAGTAACTGGCGGTAGTGGAATGATTGGTAGACACTTAGTTGATTTACTAAAAAAAGAAGATTGTAAAATAACAATAGCAGATTTATCAGAACCAACTGGCATTGATAATGTAGAATATAAAAAAGTAGATTTAACAGATTATAAAAGTTGTGTATCGGTTTGTAAAAATCAAGATATTGTTTTTAGTTTGGTTGGTATTAAAACTTCACCTAAAATAATTAAAGAGAGACCTGCTGATATCATGACCCCTATGATGCAGTTTAATACCAACATGATAGGTGCCGCAATGAAAGAAGAGGTTGAGTGGTTTTTGTATACAAGCACTGTTGGTGTGTATAGTCAATCTGAAATATTTGTTGAGGATGATGTATGGAAAGGTTTTCCATCTAAAAATGATTGGTATGGTGGATGGGCAAAGAGAATGGGTGAACTACAATGTGAAGCTTATCAAGAACAAAATAATCACAGAAACGTATCTATAGTGAGACCTGCAAATGTTTATGGTGAGTATGATAACTTTGATACTAAAAACGCTATGGTCATACCATCTTTGATTAGAAAAGCACATGAGAATGAGTTTTTATCGGTGTGGGGAGATGGTTCACCAATAAGAGATTTCATTTATGCGGGGGATGTGGCAAAAGGTATGTTACACATGGTAAAGAATGAGGTTACTGAGCCAGTAAATTTAGGTAGTGGTGATGGAGTTTCAATAAAAGAACTATCAGAAACAGTAGCGAGTTGTTTTGATAGAGAAGTTAAATACGATTATACAAAACCCAATGGAGATAAGATTAGATTGTTTGATACAACACGTGCTCAATCTTATGGTTTTAAACCAGAGACAAGTTTGGAGGATGGAATATCAAAAACAATAAGATGGTTTTTAGATAACATAGAAACGATAGATAACAGATACAATGTCTTCAACCAATAAAATATTAATATCAGGTTATAAAAGTGGGTTTGGTAAATACGCTTACTCTAAACTTAATAAATCAAAAGTACTAGACAGAGATAATAGGGATAAGGTTTTAAAATCAGAATATAAAACAATAATACATTCTGCCTTTAGTTCTAATAGAACCGATGATATAAATGATTATTATGATTATGTGGATTCAAATATATTATTAACAAATGATTTAGTCAAATGTAGACACGAAAGATTTATTTACATATCATCCTTAATTGTTCATGATAAAAAAGATAGTTTATACAAACAAGCAAAACTCATGGCTGAATCTATAGTCAAAAATAAATCAAGTAACTACTTAATCGTGAGAGTTCCAGCCATGTTGGGCACAAGTATTAGACCAAACACGGTTACTAAAATGATAAAAGAAAAAAACTTTAAGACCACACTTAGTAACAAATCAACTTTTAACTACATATTACATTCAGATTTATTTGATTTTATTATAGATAAAAAAAATAATGGTGTTGTAAACTTTTTGTCTAAGAATAATATAAACTTAAAAAGAGTTAATGAGATAGTTAAAGGTAACACTATTTTTGGTGACTACGTTTTTCAAACAGAAATGGTAGATGGTATAAAAACAAGAACATCAGATGAAGTAATAGAGAGGTATAAAAAAATAATATGAAAGTATTAGTTTGTGGTGGTTTAGGATTTCAAGGTAAAAATATTATAGAGCATTTCTTAAATCGTGGTGATGAAGTGATAGCTACTTACAGACCCAAAGGTAGACTAGCTTATTATAAGAGAAGACCAGATTTTTATAAAAATGATGTTGATTGGAGAATGGCAGATTTGACTAAACCTCACGATGTAAAAGCTGCATTTTATCGTGGAGTGGATGTGGTGTTTCATTACGCAGCAGTTACGACTAATCTAAAAGATGGTTTAGAGAAACCACAAATGTTTGTAACAGATAACGTGATAATGAACTCGTTGTTAATGAGAGAAGCTCATGAAACTGGCACTCAACATTTTATATTCCCAAGTTGTACGGTAATGTATAAAGACATCGGTAAACCTGTAACTGAAAAAGATTTTAATGGTTTGGTAGATGAGACTAATATATATTATGGAGGGGCTACAACAAAAGTATACACAGAAAATATGTGTAAGTTTTATGCAAACCTCGGTAGGACAAAATTCTCTGTATTGAGACAAACAAATATTATTGGTAAACACGATAAGACTGATTTAGATAAAGCACATTTCTTCGCTTCAATGATACAAAAAATAAAATCAGCAGATAAAGAGTTTAGTGTTTGGGGTGATGGTAAAGAAGAAAAAGATTTATTAGCAGTCAATGATTTGATGAGGTTATTAGAAACATTAGTAGAGAAACAAACAGATAGATTTGATTTATTAAATGTCGCATCTGGTGAGACTAAAACTATAAAAAGTATTGTTGAAGATTTAGTTGATGTATTCGATAAAGATTTAAATATTAAATATGATTTAACAAAACCAAGTAAAGTCAATAAATTAAAACTTGATATTACTAAAGTAAAAGACAAATATGGATGGTATCCTAAAACAACAATAAAGGAAGTGGTCAATGAGCTTAAAGAGAATACATGAGTTAAGTGACGTAAAGTCTTTTTACGATGAAAATGGTTATTTGATAATAGATGATTTTATATCAGAGTTTGAAGCAGATAATCTCAAACATTTATTAGAAAAACACATATCATCAGATTATAATAATATGTTAAATATGGATAGATACGAGTTTTTAGTTGCACAGAGTCTTGAAAAAATTAATAAGTTAAATAAAATATCTGAAAAAGTTGACTACTTAGAAGTTTGTAAGGAAACATCTCGTGTCTTTAGAAAGTTATTATTAGATAAAAGACTCTTAGACATTATAGAGTTTTTATACGATGAGGATTCGATTGGATTATCAACCCATATGATATGGAAAAAAGCTGGAACAAAATATGCTACACAATCTTGGACACCACATCAAGATAACTCTAACGTTCAAAACAAAGATAGAAAAATGATAACAGTTAACATTATGTTAGACGACCATACGAAAGAAAACGGTTGTATTTACAACTATCCTGGTTCTCACAAAGAGGGACTCACTCAAGTGATTGAGATTGGAACTGGTTATGGTAACAACAAATCACCTGGTCATAAAGTTAATATACCAGATGAGTTTCAAAAAGAAGATATAATCGCCAATAAAGGAACTTTATATTTACAACATGGAAACCTAATACATGGTTCTTACGAAAACAAAACAAAAAATCAAACACGTGGAATGTACTCAGCAACGTATCTACCAAAGGGTAGTAAGTTTTTACCTGGTGGCAATTCACGTAGGAGAGTGATGAATGAGGTTTAATACTTTAATCACAGGTGGTACTGGTTTTGTTGGTAGTCATATGATTGACTATGTTTTAAAGCATAGTGATGATGATGTGTATGTTACTAAAAGATGGATGGAAGACACAAAAAATATTGACCACGTTATAAATAACAATCGTGTTCATATCGTGGATTGTGATTTATTAGATGGGATGAGTGTTCAAAGAGCAGTTGACATATCAAAACCAGATAAGGTTTTTCATTTTGCAGCACAAAGTTTTCCTGAGGTTAGTTTTAAAATACCAGTGATAACTTTACAAACTAACGTGATTGGTACAACACATTTACTTGAAGCTATAACAAAAAGTAAACATAGACCAACGATAGTCAGTATATCTTCGAGTGAAGTTTATGGTAATCCACTAAAGGATGAGATACCAATTAAGGAAGATAATGCAATAAGACCTGCTAATCCTTATTCTATCTCTAAAGTTGGACATGATTTAATGTCACAATATTATTATAATGCTCATAATCTTAAAATAATAATAACAAGAATGTTCAGTCATGAGGGAGCTAGAAGAGGAAAAGAGTTTGCGTTGTCATCATTTGCAAACCAGATTGTAAGAAATGAAAAAGGTTTAGGTGATTTTAAAATAAGACATGGTAACTTAGATTCTGTGAGAACTTATAATCATATAGAAGACGCCATTGAAGCTTATTGGTTGTGTTCTCTAAGTAATAGGTATGGAGAAATATATAATATTGGTGGTGATACGACCTGTAAAGTCGGTGATGTCCTTGATATGTTAATAGACTTATCACCGATAAAAGATAAACTGAAAAAAGAGTTAGACCCAAAAAGAGTTAGACCCACAGATATAACTTTACAGATACCGAGTAGTGATAAGTTTAAGGAACATTTTAAATGGAAACCAAAGAAAAATTTAAACAACATTTGTATTGATTTATTAGAATATTGGAGGAAAGTCATATGAAAAGAAAGTTTTTACCAACGATTAATGAGTTGATAGATAGATTATCTATCCATCAACTAAAAGAAGTTTTTATACCAGAAAATAAAAAAAACTATGCTTCAGAAATACAGGATATAATGCATGATATCGATGCCATACTTAAAGAAAAGAATGGTAAACTTAGTGCTGAGACAATTAGAGCTATAATAGTTTTATCTCAAATGAATGCACACATTTGGTACAACGAAACCAAAGTTAGAAATGGTGATAAGGATGGTAATCTACATCTTACTCACGGATTAAATGGTATTAGGAACATAGCGTCTAACAAAATTGCAGAGTGTGTTGGGGGACGTAAAGATTACAAAACAGATTGTTTAGCAGCGGAGTTTAAAGATTGGGAGATTAGTTGGTGAATAAATTAGCTATACTTTTTACAAGTAGAAACAATTACACCCTTTTAGATAAATGGTTGACTGAAGTTAACTGGGATGGATATGAAGTTTTAAACATCGACGAAGATTCAAGGCATCTTGAAGTTCAGAAAGGTAAAGATGTTTGTAAAAAACATGATATTACATATATGGATAGAGATAAAAGAGGTTTGTTAAATAATATAACCACAGCCATGGAATATTATCAAGATAGTGATGTGGATTGGGTTATTTGGTTTCAACATGATTGTTTTCCTTTAACACCAAACTTTTTTGATAGAGTTAACAAAGTCATGTCTACAGGTGATTTAGATGATTTTGGATGTGTCGGATTCAATACTTTTCATAAGGTAAATGGTAAATATGAAAAAGGTGATAGAAGTTTACATTATGTAGCTAGAGCACCATTAGAACCAGGTGATAACTGGTATCGTAATCATAAACAATGGCACCAAACTCGTGTTAGATTACAAACTGATGATTTTCAAAAACCCTTTTCAGTTGAAATTCCAGCTGCTTTTTGTGTAGCACTAAATCTAAAGACATGGAAAAAATATATTACACCTATTGACGATTACCATTTTATGAATGTGTTTGACGAGATAGGTTTTCAGTATTTAAATCAAAATATCCATAACATCGTTTTACCATATCTTCACATTGGGCATGAACCAGAAAGAAAACAAAAAGTTGGTATCCCAAAAGTATCTTCGAAGGCACATAAAGCAAATCAAGGAGGCAGATATAAAAGTGAACATTTTAATCATGATGACGAATATTTTGGTAAATGGGGTTTATCAGTTTTCGAGGAGAGGTGGGGAATAGACTATGATAACGCAAGACCATCTTTCGAGAAGATTAAGGATAGATATCAAGGGACTTTATTGATGGACTTTTATAATCACGACCCGGCTAAAGGCCCACTAAAAACTTTTGATATAGAATACGAAGAGGATAGATGAACATATTATGTATGACTCCCATCGAACACTTAGATGGAGCAGTTGATTTAATAAATAAGTTCGGTAAAGTCACTTACAAACCAGACATAAAAATAAGTGAACTAAAAAAAGTTCTAATAGAAAATAAAATAACCCACATCTTTACGAATCCAAATAAACAAAATTTTATTTTAAATCATAGTGTTTTGACTGGTACAAATGTAGAAGTGATTAATACTTGTTCCACAGGTTTAAATCATATTGATTTAGAGTATTGTAAAATAATGGATATAGAGGTGTGGTCGTTAAAAAAAGATTATGAGTTAATTAATGATTTACCATCAACTTCTGAACTAGCATTTGGATTAATGATGTCTTTATTAAGATTCATACCAACATCATTTCATTCAGTAAAAGATGGAAATTGGGATTATGAACCCTATGTTGGACACCAAGTAAAGGGTAAAACCATTGGTATTATTGGATATGGTAGACTTGGTAAGATTATGAAAAGATTATTTGATGGTTGGGAAGTAGATATCTTAGTAACAGACCCTTACGCAAGGATTACAGATGCCAAGGGCGTTTCATTGGATGAGTTATTAGAAAAATCTGATATAGTTTTTTTACACACTCATGTCACAGAAGAGACAAAAGACATGGTTGATGATGAGTTTATTCAGAAGATGAAAGATAGTAGTTTTTTGATAAACACGGCTAGAGGTGAGTTAGTAAATGAAGATAGTATACTTACAGCGTTGGAGCAAAGAAAACTAAAAGGATATGCTACTGATGTGATTAGAGATGAGTTTGGTGATTATAAAAATAGTAAATTAGTAGAAAAATCTATAGAACCTAACAGCAAAATAATTATCACACCACATATTGGTGGAATGACGATAGAGGGACAAACAAAAGCATATCATTATGCAATAAATAAATTCAGAGGTAAAAATGAAAACAACTGATATAAGAGGTTTAGCCATTATACCTGCTAAGACAGACTCTACAAGATTAAAGAAAAAAAACTTAAGAGTAATAGTAGGTAAGACACTTGTTGAACATGCTATAGATTACGCTAAAAAAGGAAACTTAATAAAATATATTGTAGTAACAACTGAGTCTGATGAGGTGAGAGAGATTGTAAAAAAATATGAAGACGTAATAGTATTTGATAGAGATAAAAGTTACATGGGTGAAAGAGAGGTTGCAGATGTTTATGTGAATGTCGTCCAACAATTACCTGCTATTATTGTAAACAACGTGACTCATGTAGTTGGTGTTCAACCAGACCATCCTGATAGACAAACTAAGGTTGATTATTTATTAAGATATTCAGTAAAAAATAAATATGATGATTTGGTAACAGTCAACTCAGATGGTACAAGGAATGGTGCAGTTAGAATCACTAAGTTTGATTTTGTTCAATCTGGTATGATGAGTCGTAGAGTAGGTAGTTTTCTTGATGAATGTACTAATATTCATAGTGAAGAAGACTTAGAAAAAGCAGAAATGAATATAGCTATGCTACAAGGAGTGGAATGATAAAACCTGATTTAAATGATATAAAAAATAATATTATTAATGAGGATGGTTGGGGTTCTTATTTTATTTATGATAATTTTTTAGATGATAAAATGTTTAGGTCTTTATGTGATGATTTTAATGAGATTAAGACTTCCTCTGAAAATATATATTCAAATGTCGAACCACCAAAAGTTTGGCGAGAAAAAGAAAAAAGTGGTGTGAATGCAATAATAGGTGGAGCTGGTGGTTCAAAAAAGTTTTTTAATAGGTTAGGTGAGTTAAGTAATATTTGGAAATCTTTTATAGATAAAATATATGATGAAGAAGATTTATTTTGGAGTGTATTTAAAGACACCGATACCTTTAAACAAAATGTTACAGAAAATGATTTAAATGATGGTTACCTCAGTTGTAAATTTAGCTCACAAACGAATAATTATGGATATATAATCCACCCTGATGCTAGGCAAAAAATAGTATCTTTTCTATTTTACTTAGATACTTATGGCTGGAACGAAGATTCAAGTGGTGGCACAGATTTGTGGAAGGTTGTAGAAAATAAAATTAATTATAATAAAGATGAAAAGTCGATGGACTATAAGATGAGAAAAGGTATGTTAAGTGATAAACATCCATCAGTTCGTTTGACTAAGGAAGAAGCAGATAAAATAGTTATGTTTAAATCAATTGATTTTAAACCAAATAGATTAATAGGTTTTGTTAGGAGTGATAAATCTTATCATTCTATACCACCAAGAGTTTTACCAGACGGAGTTACAAGAGACTGTTTTCAAATAAATTTATGGAATTTAAAGAGTAGAGAAAAATGAACGATTATATAAAAATGTTATCAGACCAAAATAAGTTATCTATTTCAATATCCCCGAATAGATGGCAGTTTGACGAAAATCCCTATATCATATCTGGCCCATGTTCGGTAGAATCAGAGGAGATGATTGTTGATTGGGCACACAAAATGAAGAGACTCGGTGTGAACGCACTAAGGGGTGGAGCGTACAAACCATGTACATACCCAATAACCAAAGAGATTGGAAAGAATGGTTGGAAAGAAGGTTTGAGAGAGGATGGTTTAAGATTTCTAAAAACTGCGAGAGAGGAAAGTGGATTACCAATCGTAAGTGAGATAATGGATTCAAATCAGATTACAGAATCCACGATGGAATGTATTGATATTGTTCAAGTGGGAACTCGTAACTTTCAGAACTACACTTTATTAGATGCACTTGGTGAGTTAGATACACCAATCCTTTTAAAAAGAGGAACTTGGGGAACAATCGATGAAATACTTGGTGCAGTTGAAAGAATATTAGTCGGTGGTAATGAAAAGGTTGCTATCTGTTTAAGGGGTGTTGTTGGGATGCCATCATATCGTCATGTGTTTCCATCAGTTAGATGGGCACCAGATATTATGATGATTCCAGC